>FWWL01001199.1_pt1 | contig 63759 bp, 60 predicted proteins | sample 2228331 | NCBI WGS metagenome assembly FWWL01 (sample SAMEA103939775, study PRJEB20133) | metagenome
GAGAGTGTAATTTATTTTGTGTAAACCCCTTGAATCAATGAAAAATATCAGGGTTTATGTTGATTTTAATATTTAACAGTATAATTGCACACCTTAAGGAAGCTGTCAACGGTTAGTTGCCAGCTTCCGTTTTTTATACTTTTAGTAAAGGTCAGTTGGGGTTATTCTCTCTCCAAAGTAAATGCAGAGTTGCTCTAAAATCTGTCCCCAGTCCCATGGCTTTCCAACCCATTTCTTCGTAATGTCCATCATTGCAAGATAAAGCATTTTGAATAGTGAATCATCAGTAGGAAAAATAGTTTTTGCCTTGGTTACTTTCCGCAGCTGACGGTTGAAGTTCTCTATGGAGTTTGTAGTGTAAATAATCCTTCGGATTTCAGCAGGATATTTAAAATATGTAGCTAGGGTTGACCAATTGTTTCTCCATGAAGCAATGGAGCTTGGATATTTTGAACCCCATTTTTCATCCATCGCATCCAACTCCTGCAAGGCAATCTCTTCGGTTGGAGCCTGGTAGACTTCCTTTAAATCCTTCATGAATACCTTTATATCTTTATATGAAATAAACTTGGTTGAGTACCGGATTTGGTGAACAATACACCTTTGAATCTCAGTATTGGGGAATACGGCATGTATAGCGTCTCCAAAGCCAGTTAGTCCATCCACTGATACTATCATGATATCCTCAACTCCACGGTTCTTTATTTCATTCAAAACTCCAAGCCAGTATTTTGCACTTTCATTTCCACCTACCCACATGCCGAGGACTTCCTTGGATCCATTAAGTTTTATACCGATAGCAACATAAACAGCCTTCTTTACTATAGCGTTATCCTGCCTGACGTTATAATGAATAGCATCCATAAATACTACGGCATATTTTCTTTCCAAAGGCCGATTCTGCCATTCCTTAGCAATCGGAAGAATCCGATCAGTCATCTTGGAAATCATCTCTGCCGATGCATCCACTCCATAAACTGTCTTTAGGTGATCTGAAATATCTCTGGTTGTCATTCCTTTTGCATACATAGAAAGAACCTGATCCTCAATGTTTGATATATCAGTCTGATTCTTCTTTACAATCTGAGGTTCAAACTCATTTAGTCGATCCCTTGGAATATCCAAGCAAATCTCGCCCATAGAAGAGACTACATTTTTCTTACTATAGCCATTTCTGCTGTTGTCCGTTTCTTTGTTGGCATAGTCATACTTAGAATAACCGAGTTCAGTATCTAACTCAGTTTCCAAAAGCCCTTGAAGGGTGTCTCCTAATAGATCTTTCAGCATATCTTGTACATCTTGTGCTGATTCAGGTTTGTAATGCTCAATCAGTCCACTGATGAACGCCTTGCGTTCAGGTGATAGTTTCCTTTGTCTTGCCATAAAATAATCCTCCTAGATTAATATTTATTTTAACATTAATCCAAGAGGATTTCCTTATAGTTTACACAAAATAATTTACAGACTCATATAGCTTTCATTAATCCTTTATAAGTCTTATCATCCAACTCTAATAAACTTCGTTTACCATCTACGAATTGTATTGCTACTTGATATATTCCTTTATTCTTTGCTGATAGTGCTCCACCTAGCATTCCCACTGGCCCTAACAATACACCTCCTACAATACCTCTTCCAATGCCACTTGCTGCACTTTTGCGTTGCTCATCAGTAATAAATAAGTTCGTATGATGCTACCGTTTTTTTATTTATGTCTACAGTTTTTAAAAAATAACCTAAAAATGCCCCACCAAAACCAACACTGACCAAATAATTTTTATAATCCCCTGCTATAACTTTGTTAGATGCATTTGCCATAATGCCCCCTCCTTTTCTAGTCCTCATTTCAAAATACCGTTATATTAATTAATGATCTCATTAAACATATAATTCTAATCTATTTATTGTCGTTTTCGAAGACTCCCCAAACTCCAATTAACAAACCGCATGCTCCGAGACAGCAAAAAAATACAAAAAAACTCTCAAATGAAGTTTCCGTATAAAGAGTAGTAAATATCCCTAATATAGCAGTCAACATGCAAAACCCACCAAATACTACTTTTTTCATATAACAGCCCTCCATAAATACTTAATAAATACATTTTATCCCATAATCCGAAGTTGTGCAAGTTAATACAAATATTTACGTGCAGACGTTTTTGAACATTTAAAATTTCAACTATAGGCCTTCTTGGGGCCTTCTTGGGGACTATTTGGGGACTATTCTAATAAAAAACGATAAATAGATATGGCTTTATATAAAACATTAAAGGCATGAAATCCTTTATTATCAAGGCTTGTACTAATTTACGAAATATTACAAAATGATAATTTTCAAATTCGTAATGCGTAGGTCGTGGGTTCGAGTCCCATGGGGAGCTTTTTTTATTTGATAATTATTTCCATCTGAATTATAATGTACTCTAGAATGAACTTAACGGGGGAACAAAAGATATGGACAGATTGGAATACAATATTCTATTGGAAGAAACAGGTATCTACTCAAAGAGAAAAATCGAAAAAGATAAGGTAATTAATTCGGAAAGTGATTTTATCTATGAGGAATCAGCCACCCATGATACCTATGAAATTGTTCCTAACGATTTGACTACAGAAGAGATTAAGATTGCTTTACTAGCCAGGCAAACTAAGGAATTAACTCAGATGCATTCCAGCCTGGCTTGGATTACATTCATATTAATAATCTCATTCCTAATAGTCTTATTTTTACTTTTACCCGCCATTTTATAGGTAGTCAATAACCAGTCAATCATAGATATCTGCATAATATAGTAATTATAGTAATAATTAGCAACCTTTCGTTAATTATAGCCGAATATTGCAAAATTTGTCAATTAGTGGTAAAATTTGCTATTAGGAGGATAGGCTAATGCAAGCACATCAAAATCAATATGATAATAAGAATTCTATGAAAGATTCTTCAGCAAGTTTGCTCCAATACAAGCTCCTTGAAGACATGTTAAATAGTAACAATATTATTAATTTAGAGGATTTTAAAAATCTGATCAAATTAATCAGTGATAGCGCACCGTCATAAAAAGCATCCTTCCGGATGCTTTTTGCTTATACTCCAACAACTGTACTTCTTCTTTCCGTCAGAACAACATTCTGCCAAACTCCATCATGGTCCTGTGCGATTTTCTCACGGAAACCTACAACACGAAATCCCACTTTCTTGTGCAGTGCAAGACTTCTGGAGTTAATTTCAAGGATGCTTGATTGCAGCGTCCAGATCCCTATGTCTTCAGCCTCAGTTATCAGTTCGAGGAGCAGATTCTCTCCAACTTTCTTGCCACGGCTGTCCCCTTTCACATAGATGCTGACGGAAGCGACCCCGGCATAGACGCATCTACTGCTGTATGGTGTCAGTGCTGCCCAAGCGATAACTATACCATCCTCCTCTACCACCAGACGGCCTTCCTTCATGTGCGATTGATCAAACTCCTCGTAGGTTGGTATCTCTTTCTGGAAGGTTGCTATCTTAGTATCTATTCCTTCTTTATAAATGACAGCCACCATGTCCCAATCTTCCGGCTTCATTTCCCTAATTATTAATTCCATCGCTTGTCCTCCTTATATTCTATTATTTCTCCCCAATATATAAGAAATGCATGCTGGTTCCCAGTAAGGATTTATCCTGACTGAGAAGAAAGCAGACATCTATCCAGCGATCAAAATCCTTCTGTGGCAGAGCTATAATTTCACGCTCTTTACTGACGATCATATTCTCGACTCCTGCAAATGCAAGCTGCTTCAATCCGTTGCCTGACATTAGGTCTTGAGCTTCCTCCACACCTACAAAAAAAGCAGCGGTAAATCCTTGCTCCTCTTTATTCTCTCCGTCCTCAAGATAATTCATTAATTCTGTTACTCCCTCCTCCGTCTCAGGGAGTTCCAAATAAGAATAGGCTTCCATGATTGGAGCGTACTTTGAGATAAAGGCTGCAATCAGAATGCCACCTTTTTTTAATACGTGGAGTGCTTCCTGAATTGATTTTCTCCTATCCTCTTCCCGCGTTAGGTGATATATAGGTCCCATAAGAAGAACAACATCAAATTCTTCTTCTGAAAATGAGGACAAATCAAGTGCATCACCCTTAATATATCCATCTAGTGTAATGCCAAGCTCCTGGGCTTTTGCCTTAGCAATGTTGATATGCTTCTGTGACAGATCTAGCAGAGTAACCTTATGTCCCTTGTCACCTAGGTAGAAGGCGTATCTCCCTGGGCCTCCGCCGATATCAAGAACTTTAAGAGAGTTTCCCTTAATATATGTATCCATATACCTCTTGGTCATTTCAAATTCAATTTTATGTCGGTCAAGCCTGCTCCATTCATCATATTGATTATCATACCAGTTCTCAACTACATTCATCCCCAAACCCCTCCATTCTTATACCCAGTTTTCATATCAAATAGATATTTCAAGATTTCCGTCCATAATATCACAGCTTATCCCGATATTCAACCTGTTTTTTTACATTTTGGAAATAAAAGACTAATAACAAAGCCACCGGAGATTCCGATGGCTTTGTCATTAGTCATATTCAAATTATAATCGAGGCGACGAGATTCGAACTCACGGCCTCTGCGTCCCGAACGCAGCGCTCTACCAAACTGAGCCACGCCTCGTTATCTGTTACTTTGCTGTGCAAGAGTATTTTATTAAAGCACCGCATTAGTTATTATCTAATAAAAGCACAAAAAAGTCAACTACTAATTTCACTTTTCTCATGATATTTGATTCCTTTTACAGCACCGATTTTGATTTACATAATAATACCAGAAGCATAGACTGACTGCCGCTCACAGGCTTAGAATAAGGTTGGAACAGGTAAAAAACCGGATAAGCTCCATGTATGAAACATGTTTCTTATCCGGATAGTAATTCCTATGAAATTAACAATCGTCTGTGCAGTGGCTACATCTTTATTAATATATTAATATGCCGTAATAATGCCGCCTTCATTCGCATATAAGGAGCTGACTCCATTCGTGTCTACGATAAAGCAATCCTTGAAAGGAATTCTCATAAGTATCTCCGATTTTACGAATTCTGCTCTCTCACGATTGTTACAATGTGCTATTCCAAGGATTCTCTCTGTGGGTTTTACCACATCATCACCGATGCATTTGGCCATAAGTGTTAACGCTTTATTGATACCTCTTGCCTGGTCAATCTTGCAGATATTGCCCTCCTGAGTCGCTCCCATTACTGGTTTGATATTCAGTGCACTTGCAATGATTGCTTGAAGATTAGATAATCTTCCGTTCTTACGGAGAGTATCCAGAGACTCCAGAACAAACTTGGTCTTTATACTGTCACGAAATGCATGTACCTTTTCTACCACTTTCTCAAATGGGTGATTCGCCTCAATCAATTCCTTTATCTTCATTGCAATTAAGGTTTGTCCTACGGATGCAGAATGTGAATCGAATACCTCAATCTTCTTTTTCGGGTGTTCCTCCAGGTATAACTTCTTCGCGAGTTCTGCACTGTTATAGGAGCCGCTTAAGGGTGAAGATAAAGTTACAATATAAATATCTCCATCTGTATCAAAATGCTTCATATAATCCTCCGGGGAAGGACACGCAGATTTCGGACTATGTGGATACTCCTTGACACGTCTTAGAAAATCCTGCTGGTTGAAGGTTTCATTATCAACTACTGAAACATCACCCACAATAAGAGTAAGGGGCACGAGCTTAAAATGCGGATCCTCCTTTAACGATTTCGGTAAATCCGTACAGCTGTCTCCAATTATTCTGTATGACATCTTTTCATCCTCCTGTTTACAAATAATCCATAATCTATTTTACTTATAATACCCAAAATTTCTTTGTATTACATTCCATATCACGACATCTGGTTTTCGAAATGTACAATATAGTTTTCATTACTATATAATATCATAAGTATGGTAATTTTATCAATAGGTTAATGCTTGTTTATAAAAATTTAACGGAATATTCAGACAAATATGTCACTACTTATATGTTTCCTACCTTTTATTGTAAAATTTCCCTCAATTAAGGAAATATTATTTAAAAGGAATTCAGTCAATGGATCATATCCATGTTCTGAATTCCTATTTATTATTTGTATCTATATAATTTTACATACCAGATGAGTCTATTTTGCTAACAAATACATAATCTCGTTACTTCTCTGAATGAATTTAGTCATTGCTTCCGGTTCCAGCGGCTTATGACTAAGTAGAGCCAGATCATACAGCTGTTCACAGATCATCGGAGTCTGATCAGCATTTTCATTCGTGATGATGTATTGAACCAGCTTATTATTAGCATTAAGAACCAGTGTCTCTCCACTTCCGAATCCGCCCATATCCATACCGGACATATTATACATACGCATCATATCCTGCATTCTGCGGCTTTCCTCATTTAAAGTCATAATGGAGGATACCGATTCGTTCTTAAACTTCTCTACTTTAACTTCAAGCTTATCCCTACCAAGTACCTTACGGAACAATGTTGTCATAGCCTCGGTATTGTTCTTTAATACCTTCTTATCCTTCTTCTTCGTATCAGCCTTGAAGCTATCTGTAATATCAGCGTCAATTCTCTGGAATCTGATCTTCTGATCCTGTTGTTCAACCTGGGTTATGAATGGTTGATCAATATTATGGGTAAGAATTAAGGCATCAACCCCTGCCTCTTTAAACATATTGATATACTGGCTCTGCTGCTTTAAATCAGTAACATAATAGATGGCGGTCTTCTTATCCTCGCTAATTTCTTCCTCATCTTCATGGTTATGATCATGTCCGCATTCGCAGCCATCTTCCTGATTATGGTCATGTCCACACTCGCAATTGTCCTGCTCACCCTTAGACTGCTGATCTGCATCTGCGTCTTTTACTGTAGCTGCTTCTTTTGTGATGGTTGAGTCCTCTTTTACATCTGTAGTTGCATCAGCATCAGGACCCTTGCTTGCCTTAACATACTCGTCTATGGTGATGTATTTTCCTTCGAGGTTCTTATAAATGATGACATCTTTCATCTTCTCACGGAATTTCTCATCCTTCAGGCAACCGAATTTGATGAAAGGACTAAGATCATCCCAGAATTTTTCGTAGCTTTCTCTTTCTACTTTATACATACCGGAAAGCTTGTCAGCCACTTTCTTTGAGATGTATTCGGAAATCTTCTTAACGAAACCATCATTCTGTAATGCACTTCTGGATACATTCAGAGGAAGATCCGGACAATCGATTACACCTTTTAACAACATTAAAAATTCCGGAATTACTTCCTTAATATTATCTGCAATAAATACCTGGTTGCTGTATAACTTGATTAAGCCCTCCAGAGAATCATACTCGGTATTAATCTTCGGGAAATACAGGATGCCCTTTAAGTTGAAGGGATAATCCATATTCAGATGAATCCAGAACAAAGGCTCCTTATAATCATTGAATACGTCCCTGTAGAACTTCTTGTAATCCTCTTCAGTACAGTCATTCGGATGCTTAGCCCAGAGGGGATGTGTGTTATTGATGGGCTGAGGCTTAGACTCCTCCTTGGCTTCTTCAGCAACGCCGTCTTCACCAACCTTAGTATCAACTACTTTCTTCTCTTCCTTTGCTTTTTCATTCGCATTTACAAAATAAATCTCAACAGGCATAAAGGAACAATATTTTTTAATAATTTCCTTCACACGGTATTCGTTGGAGAATTCAAAGCTTTCCTCATTCAGATAGAGTGTGATGTCCGTACCGCGTTCGGTCCTGTTACCATCTCCCATCTCGTACTGCGTACCGCCATCGGACTCCCAATGAACCGGCTGTGCATCAGGCTGCCAGGACAGAGTATCGATAGATACCCGAGCTGCAACCATGAAGGATGAGTAGAAGCCCAAACCAAAATGACCGATAATCTGATCTTCATTGGTCTTATCCTTATACTTTTCCATGAACTTCTGAGCCCCTGAAAATGCGATCTGGTTGATGTACTCTCTCACTTCCTCAGCAGTCATGCCGACTCCGTTATCTGAGAACCGGATGGTTTTCTCCTCCGGATTCACAGTAACTGTAATCTGATATTGATTATCTTCTGGCAAATTTGCCTCACCCATAATCTCAAGCTTCTTTAACTTCGTTATAGCATCGCTGCCGTTCGAGATTATTTCACGAACGAATATGTCGTGGTCCGAATATAACCACTTCTTAATAATTGGGAAAATGTTCTCTGAATGAATTGATAAATTGCCACGTTCTGTGCTCATACTAACACTCCTTTTATTTATTTAGCTTTGTTAGGTCATTTACCTTCAATAGGTATCATAATACGGCAAAATTAAAATGTCAAGACAAAAATTAGCACTCTTTAAGCAAGAGTGCTAACAATATCAATGGTAATTATTTACACTTCTTCAAATATGATTCCCTGTTCCTTCAGCATTCCCTTTACCGACTTATCCCATTCCTGTTCCAACGTCTTATCAAGGGTAAAGGTCTTAATTGCAGTTCCTGTAATGATTCGAAGCTCACCCTTTTCAAATCTTACATTCAGATATAATCCTCCGACTTCCTCGAAGCGTAGTCTTCCTCCAAGGCTGGTAACCAAAGTTTCGCATTGTACCTTTGGTAATTGGAATACAATTTTGAGGGAAAGCGGTGTCTTATTTCCTTTGATCATGGCTAAGGCGATCTGCTTTACTTCACTCCACAGGATAAATTTGTTTTCTCCGCGTTCCTCCAACTCTTCCTTCGAGAAGAAAATATCATTGAATTGACCTGTAATATTGAATCCGGTAAAGGTTTGAAGTTCCATTTCCTTAAGGAGGAAAGCATCAAAGGTAGTGCTCATCAGAAGTTTGGCCATAAAAGTCTTCACTTCCGGAAGATTTAGTGAAATCATACGATATTCTCCCGATTATTTTATTTGTAAAAAATGTAAAATCGCAATCTATTTCCTTGTATATAAGTATGCTGATTGAAGAACAATAATAGCAAAGACTTAAGTATCAGGAGGATTAAATCATGTATTTTGAATCATCGAAAAAGACTTATTATCGCTTCCCTTCCACAAATAGTATTAATGAGATGGACTCAAAATATTATTTTCCTGAAAAGCCTTATGCTTCAGGCGATAACACCCGCCTACAAGGGAAATCAGGCAGTCATGCTTCCGAGAGGGATCGATTTACTATCTTAAAATGAATTGGGATATCAAAAATAATAGTAACAGATGTGCAGGGTAAAAAATGTAGAAAATATATTTCGCATTTTTACCCTTTTTTCCATTATAAAATGCTATTGGTATCATTGCAAAGTTTGCTAGCATACTGATGATATATAAAAAGTTACCAGTCTCACTATAGGCACGGAATTTACTTAATATGGTTCCGCAGATAATGAACAAACAAATAGACATTATTAATTTACTGCTACGAAACAGGTAGAATGCAACAAACAACAGAATTCCCGCGATATCATAATCACATTTCATAAACTTCGCGATAACACAAAATACCAGGGTTAATGCAGCATCCAATAGGTTGCTGACCAAAAGCTGATTCTGGAATTTCACCTCAACCAAACTCATCAGATAAATTAATGCCAATCCCAGGAATAAAGTAAAGAATACATTCTGGCTTCCTGCCAATCGAGTGAGAATATTCTCCAGTACTTTTATATCAAAGCCTTTCGAAAAAACAGAGTTAAAATCAGTAATAAAATTAGAACCACCATTATGGATTCCATAAAATGCAAGGTCAAAGGGTATCTCGGAAATGATGGCGAATATACCAAGTCTGATCATATACTTCCTGACATCCCTAGTATGGTAAAAGCCTTCAACAATCAAAAATACAAAAATTGGGAAAGCTAACCTGCCAATTCCTCGGAAAACAATATATAACTCAGGATGTGTCGCCGGAGATATGAATATCGCTCCAACATGATCGATTAACATTATAATGATTGCAAATAGCTTTAATACAAACGTACTCATAGGATATGTCCTCTCCATCTACTCTGTTATATTCTATTATATATGCATTCTTTTATTTAACTCAACCTTCATATTTTCGCCTTCGTAGATAATCATTGCTGATATACTGATAGCACTGGCAGCGACACAGATTACTGAGGGATATAATACATGTAATCCGCCGAACAGAAGAAATATGATTGGGATAAATCCAAAGATCCCATCTACAAAAAAGTAGATAATCAAATCCCTGGTACCGATTTTTAGTAATTTCGCCGATATTGCCATCACAATCATGGCACCCACGCAGACTGTCGGTAATATATAATCAATGGACCATCCAATCCATCCCATGGAAAAATCCCATAGTATGGACAGAACGACAATCAGAGCTACCTGCCAGAGAATTGTCTTCGGGATATTATTTTTTTTGCGGATGATGAAAAATAAACTGATCCACATACATAAAACTCCTGCCGCTACCAGTAAGGACCATCTGGACTCCTCGGTAAACATTAGATTAACCGCAAAACTGATGACCATAACCGCGATGGATATTAAAATCAAGGTTCTGATATAAATATTAAATTCCTGATAAATGGTAGGTATATAAGGAAACACTTCCTCACTTACTTCCTCATTATCCTGGATGATACCGCCACACAAGGGACAGACCTTGTGATTACCTTTTAGGTAAACCTTACAATTATCACAATTTTGCATTATCATACCCCATTTCTATACTTCCTTACTATTGGAGGCTATCGCAATGTCAACACCCTCTTTTGTAAGCATCCGAAAGAAATTCATCTGGATATCCGTCGAGGTATAGGGTGAAGCAAAGCTAACTACCAGTCTGTCTTCAAAGGAACACATACTAATCTGCGGTCTCCTTACGCTGGTAAAGCAGTCAAATAAATTAATATAAGATGCAAGCTCCTTGGTTACCGTTACCTTACCTACATTCGAAAGTGTGGCCGTCACTCCACGGTCAGCAAGTCTACTGGCGAGACGGAGAACATAATCCTTTAATACCAAGGGAACAACTCTCATGAATACATTATGTTCCAGCGCTGAGAGCCGGTTCATGTGCGTTCTCAACTTCTCTTCCGCAAGTTCATTTGCAAAGCCTTCCTTCAAAGCCTGGATTATATCCTCCAGACGGTCAGAATTCTTACCAAAATGATAACTTATGTTAATTGTCGCAAAAAAATTACGTGCTGTAACTGACGGGAAATATGTCCGCAGATTTACAGGCACTGTAAGGACTACAGGATTTCTTCTTCCTCTTGCCGGCATATCCTGATAAATCGCTTTAAAAAACAATGCTGTCAGATATATGGTAAGCGTCGTATCATAACGATGAGCCAATTCAATAATTTGTTTTACCGACATATCTCCTTCCAGCACTCTGAGCCGGTTGTCGATGGAGCGTCTTCCCATAATGTGATACGCTTTGTTGATCTTTATCTTATCTAATTTCTTATCTCCGCTGTAATGCTTTAAAAAACTGTCATCCATCTTTTGAGAGAAGGAAGCATCATAATCAAGATTCGGAAGCTTGTCCCCAAAATCCCCATCATGTTTGATTGTAATATAATAATAGATAATTGTCTTCAAAAATCCTAAGGCACCGGTTCCATCCGTTAGGCCATGATAAATCTCCAGATTGATACGCTTATTATAATAGGAAACATGTAATAATAAATTCTTACGGTTTGGTACATATAGCATGCTGCAGGGCAGCTTATTCTCTTCTACTACTTCAGGTCTCATATCCGTACTCTCAAAATAGTACCAGAATATACCTCGTTTTAGAACCATACAATAACCCGGAAAAAGCGTAAGTGCATTATCCAGGGCCCGTTGTAGAATATCTTTATCTACCTCTTCTTTTAATTCGCAGACAAAGCGGAAGACTTTGGTATCTCTCTCATTCGTATTCGGTGGAAAAATCTTAGCTGCGTTATCTAGCCGGATCCATTCCATCGGTTTTCTTCTTGTCATAAAATCACGCTTCCTCCTTTCCGGTGTTATCTTGCTTTATATAAAAATCGATTCATTAATTCGTAACTTCTTTTCACATGAATAAAATGTTTTGGCAAAGACATAAAGCCGTGTAACGCATCCTTCATACGATATACCTCAACCGGATTGCCTGCTTCATAGAGCTTTTTTCCATATAATTCGGCCTCATCCCTTAACGGGTCATACTCCGCCGTGATAATCAGGGTTCTCGGTTGACTAGATAAATCCTTCGATAAAATAGGTGCAAGATAAGGATTTAGCTGATCTTCTTCACTGCTAATATAAAGATCCATAAAATCATTAATCCGTTTTTGAGTCAGTAGATAATCCGTTCCATTTTCAAAAACGGAAGCATAGGGCGAATTCTCGCTGTGATCACTGCCGGTGGATGGATATAATAAGATCTGATTCTTAGGAAGGAATTCACCCCTGTCCCTTGCCATCAGAGAAACCACCGCTGCAAGATTACCTCCTGCACTGTCCCCGATCAGGGTGATATCATCCTTATCGACATCAAGCAGAGCTGCATTCGCAAAGATATCTCTTGTTACTTCATAACAATCTTCCAGACCAGCGGGAAAACGATGCTCCGGTGCTAGCCGGTAATCGACGGAAATAACTACATGCTCTGTCTGCTTCGCCATATTGGAACAGATTGCTGTATAGCTGTCAATATTACCGGAAACCCAGCCACCACCATGAAAGAAGATTAAGACTTTATGTGGTGAAGCAATGTTTACAGGAAAGAAGATCCGAACCGGAATCTCATGATCCTCAAGGTGAACCTTATGATCCCACATTTTATATAAAGGCTTGATATACGGATGTACCGCATTGGTAATCTGACGTTGCAATTTATAATTCTTCTTAAGGTCTATATCTGTATAAGACAATGCTTTTAGTGCAAGCAGCATTGCTTTATTTATTGCCATAGAATCACCCCATCTTTGCTATCTTCATTCTACTCAACCTGTTATTAAAAGTCAATCTAACTTTCCTTAGTGCAGAATGTATCAGACGCACTCCGATGATTGAAGCTCCAAAACTCAGAACTTTCACTAATATAACATCGAAGGACGGAAAGATATGATAACATCGAAGGACGGAAAGAAAGCCAACTAAAAAGTTGGCTTTAGGAGAGTAAAATGAAAATTATCTATGTTTAATTTCACTGATTTGCTGGTAGAAGCCATGAACTACAAATTAATGCAGCTATGACTTCAGTTATGTATGTAATTATCATAGCTACTAAATGTGTTCTAGATATTAACGAATCGTGAACGTTGTGTAAACAGTATTTCTAAGAACTATCAAATATCTATTACATCTTTCCTGGCTTTATTAATTCTCTCCAGCAGCCGGATAATCTCAGCCTCCGGTATGGGCCGGCTAAACAGATATCCCTGTATCTTATCACAATCATATTGTTCCAGATACTCAAGTTGCTCCTGCTTTTCAACACCTTCCGCAACCACACTCATACCCATACATTTACCAAGTGCTACGATCTGCCCCGGTAGAGCATTTTCCTCTTCATCTAAGATAATATCAATAAAGGATTTATCAATTTTTAACGTTGAAATTGGTAATTGATTTAAATAATTCAGGGAGGAATAACCTTTACCGAAATCATCGAGGGCAATTTTGATTCCCCAATCATGTAACCTTTTTAATTCTGACCCGATACTTTCGATGGATTCCATTAATACGGATTCCGTTATCTCCAGCTCCAAACATCTAGGCGCAATCTCCGATTTCTTCAGAATTTCATATACCAATTCACAGAAATCAGTCTGTAAAAGCTGTATAATCGATATATTGACTGAGATAAAGTAGTCCTGATATCCCATTTGATCAAGCTTCTTCAAGAAGGTACAGGCACTTTCTAAAACCCAGGTTCCAATCGGAATGATCAGACGGTTATCCTCAGCCACTTTAATAAACTTGACCGGTGATACCTTGCCAAGCTCCGGACTGTGCCATCGTAATAATGCTTCAAAGCCAGTAATCTGCTTTGATTTCAAATCATACTGAGGCTGATAATATAATTCCAATTCCTCATTTTTCAAAGCTTTTGGCAAATACTTTTCCATATTTACGCGCTCTACCAATAGCTCATTCATGAGCTCGTTGAATAGCAGATAATTCTTTTTACCGCTTTCTTTCACCTTATACATGGCAATATCAGCATACTTTAACAATTCCTCCAAGGAATTACCGTGCTCCGGGTACATTGCAATTCCGATGCTCAGGCTGATATTCAGGAAGCTTCCTTCTATCTCAAATTCTAAAGTAAATCTTGACAACATATCTATCGCAATTCTCTGAACATCATCAAGCTTTTTAATTTCCTTCAGAACAACGATAAATTCATCGCCACTCAAGCGATAGATTGAGTGCTTCTCTTCTAATATGGATGTTAGCCGTTCACTCACACTCTTTATTAATTCATCTCCAAAAGCATGTCCCATTGTATCGTTAACATTTTTGAAATTATCGATGTCAATAAATAGCAGTGCTGTCTTCCCATTCTTAGGATTAAAAATATTCTTTGATTCCTCAAATAAGGAGAGTTTATTCGGTAGTCCTGTCAATACATCATGATATGCCAGGTAAACCAGTTTTTCCTCACCTAGTCTGATTCTATCATTAATTTCAAGAATCTCATCATATTGCTGTTTCATTTCCTCATCAGATGCGGTCAGTTCTTCATACAGCTGTGTCAGCTCTTCATTGTTATCAGCCAAGTGTTTCTTCATACGCCTGATTCTTCTGATATAAAATAGTAATATATTGATGAACAGGACCAGAACTGTAATTATAGCGATTACTCCGAGCACTAACGACTTATAGGTTTCATAAAAAGAGAAAGGTTCATTAATAATTGTTATGTATTCCGGTATGGAATCTGTTGGTATTCCGAAGCGGTCCATCTGCTCATGGTCTAAAGCAGCGAATGTAGAATTTGGTGTAATAATTGGTATCACTTCTGGATTTTCTCCATAAAGAATTCTGAGTGCTAAGTTAGCCGCATTTTCCCCTTGCTTTTTACCGCTCAGCATAATACCGCCGATCGCTCCGTTATTTAAACCAAAGTCATAGAGCTGATACACCGGGACAGGACTATTCGCGCTAATAGTACGATTGACATAATCCATTTCCAGGATGTTGTTATCCGCATCACTATAATAGGTAGTGACAAGAATAATACTATCCTGATTTACCTTCCGTATAGTATCTATCAGGTCTTTAAAAACCATATCATTGCAGGATACTATATTAATTTCCGGAAACGACTGTTTTATCTTCTCCTTGACCATATTACCTGTAGTTTTTCCACTCTCTGTATTGTCATGTATCAGATACAGGTTATTGATGGAAGGGTTGATCTGCAATGATAGTTCGATGGTCTCCGTAGGATCAATTGCCTCAATAACTCCAGTCACCCTATCGAAATCCTTGGTGATGCTGTTGCTACCCTCCTGGTTAACCCCGCAGAATACAACCGGTGCATCCATGAATAGCTCTTCTCTGTGTGACAAAGCAAACTTTAAGGCTGCATCATCCGTGGTTATAATTAAATCTAGCTCTTTGTTCTTATATTTGTATTTATAATACTCATAAAGATAAGAAAGATTGTCATCACTAGGATAATTCTTCCAATCCATATATTCAATTGAAATATTAATATTGGACCCGCTCTCCGTCAGATTCTGGGTAATCCCTTCCGTTTCATCCTTCGTCCATTTAAAATCCTGATGGTAAGAGTTAATTATTAATACATTCTTTGTTAAATATAATTCCGTTGCATCTGCATGAGGGCCGGCTTTGAAGTTGATACAAACCAATACAATCAGAAATAGTATACTGATCATAAATCCATGCCTACTTTTCATTTTTTCCTCCTGATTTGAACTATGACAATTACAGTAGTGTATCTTTATGATGAAAAAGAACTGCTAAACTTATAAATATATGATTTTATTTTTTATGTTTAGTTACAAAGTATACTATTATTTCGACTTATTTCTCTATTATATACCAATCCCCATAATTTGCCTAGTCCTTTCAGAAACTATGTTAAAATTCGTGTGTATTTTACAGGCCTATCCTTGTTCCCATATGAAAAACCTCTTGCAAAATCAGGAATATACGATACAATATAAATGGCGATTATTTATAATAAGTTAGTATCCAGGAGGTTATACATGATTCAAGCAAGTAACATTACATTAAGATTAGGAAAGCGTGCATTGTTTGAAGAGGTAAATATCAAGTTTACCGAAGGCAACTGCTATGGTTTAATCGGTGCAAACGGTGCCGGTAAATCTACCTTTCTAAAAATATTAAACGGGCAGCTAGAGCCCAGTAAGGGTGATGTATTCATAACACCCGGCCAGAGATTATCCTTCCTGCAGCAGGACCATTTCAAATATGATGCATATGAAGTCCTTGAGACCGTTATCATGGGCAATAAGCGTCTCTATGAAATCATGAAGGAAAAGGATATCATTTACGCAAAAGAGGACTTTACCGAGGCAGATGGTATCCGAGCAAGTGAGCTGGAGGGTGAATTTGCAGCAATGGACGGTTGGGAATCAGAATCCAACGCAGCATCTCTTCTGAATGGTTTAGGGATCGAGACCGATTTACATTATAAGAAGATGGCAGAATTATCAGGTTCTGAAAAAGTTAAGGTATTGCTTGCGCAGGCGTTGTTCGGTAATCCGGACATCCTCCTGCTCGATGAGCCTACCAACCACTTGGATCTCGAAGCGATCCGCTGGCTGGAGGAATTCCTGATTAACTTTGAGAACACTGTAATCGTGGTTTCCCATGACCGTTATTTCTTAAATAAAGTATGTACCCATATCGCAGATATTGATTATGCTAAGATCCAGCTTTATTCCGGCAATTATGACTTCTGGTATGAGTCTAGCCAGTTAATGGTAAAGCAGATGAAAGAAGCAAATAAGAAGAAGGAAGAAAAGATCAAGGAACTACAGGAATTCATCCAGAGGTTTAGTGCGAATGCTTCGAAATCAAAGCAAGCTACCTCTCGTAAGAAAGCACTTGATAAAATCGAGCTGGATGACATCAGACCTTCCAGTAGAAAATATCCCTACATTGACTTCAGGCCGAGCAGAGAAATTGGTAACGAAGTACTTACCGTTGAAAATCTCTCTAAGACAATCGACGGCGTTAAGGTCCTTGACGACATCTCCTTTATCATTGGCAAAGAAGACAAAATTGCTTTCGTTGGACCTAATACACAGGCTTCTACTGTTCTCTTCAAGATTTTATCCGGTGAAATTGAACCGGACAGCGGCAATTATAAATGGGGTATCACCACCAATGTATCCTATTTTCCTAAGGACAATACCAAGCTGTTCTCCGGTGATGAGACAATCGTCGATTTCCTAATGCCCTTCTCACCTGAGAAGGATGTAACCTACGTTCGTGGTTTCATGGGCAGAATGCTGTTCGCCGGTGAAGAAGGCTCCAAGAAAGTAAATATCCTCTCCGGTGGTGAAAGAGTCCGTGTTTTATTATCAAAAATGATGATTGCGGGTGCGAATGTGCTAATCCTTGATGAGCCTACCAACCACCTTGACATGGAGTCTATCACAGCACTGAATAATGGTATGATCAAGTTCTCAGGTGCAGCATTGTTTACCTCACCTGACCACCAGTTTATCCAGACAACAGCAAACCGTATCATGGAAATAGTGAACGGTCATCTGGTTGATAAGGTATCGACTTACGATGAATATCTTGATAGCGATGAAATGGCTAGAAAGAGACAGATCTACCAGATTGATACCGATGATGATAGAGAAGCAGAGGAAACTGTTGAATAAATAGGCAGTCGTAGTAATCAGGAACAGAATAAGGTATATAATATTGATGAGAGCAGGGTGTTAACCTGGCTCTCATTTGTTATGTAAGATAGTCTGCAACTCGAACAAAGCCTACGAATAAAATATATGGAGAACATTAATAGGAGAAGTTATTATGCCATTTGAAAACAATTCAATTACCCAGTTATCAGATCCAAAATATGTACCTGTAATTAAGGATTCCGTGACATCCTACGGTGGAAGCCAAATGTGGTTTCCTAAGATGAATTGGTATAGTAAGGATTATATTCTTCATAACTACGGTTGTGGTACCATTGCAACTGCAGACATGTTCCTCTACCTCGCTCTGCAAAGTGATAAGCTGCAGAGCCCGATTACAGCCTCAGTTCTTCAAGATGATAGTCAGATTAAATATGAAACTTATGCTTCTTATGTCCGAAACATCAACGACGCATATACGAAAACCAAGCGTTTTATTGCTGTGCTTGGTCCTAAGATTGCCGCCGCTATTAATTCATATTCTGAAGAATTTCATCTTGGGCTGAAGGCATCCTGGAAATTGGGTTTAACCTATTATGATATGTATGACCTTATGGAAGAAATGTTGAAACAGGATATTCCGGTTATCCTCTCCATCGGTCCGAATACACCTGATTTATGGGGAAAGAAAGGGATACCATTTTATGAAAAGAAAGAAATAGAATATCAGGATACTATGGAAGATGCCTCTGACCGCAAGAAACCTTATTATTATCAGGTAAAACAGAACAATATTAACGGACATTATATTACTGTAACCGGCATTATAAAAGATGAAATCACAGGGCAGATCATGTTGAGAATCTCCTCCTGGGGTAAACAGTATTATATTAACTACGAGGAATACAGGGACTATATTGAGAATGAAAGCGGTACCTTCACCTCCAGTATAGTTCGGGTAAGAAAGCAATGAAACCTTCCAACATTTCATTTAGAATTCTAAAGGAGGATACCTTACACAGGTATCCTCCTTCAGAATAGGGGTTTTATATCGAATTAAGTATTGCTCTAATAAGTATTATTAAATTACATCTTACGGAACTTAAGATATCGGTTCTCCAGTAGTTCCTCTGTTGACAGTTCCATTAAGCTCTGCAGATCGTCTTCAATTACTGCCTTGATGTTTTGAGCCATCAGATTATAATCATTATGTGCTCCACCCGTCGGTTCCGGTATAATACCGTCAACTATTCCATATTGAAATAAATCCTGGGCGGTCAGCTTCATATCTTTCGCAGCCTGTTCCGCTTTCGAAGAATCTTTATATAAGATACTTGCAAAACCTTCTGGTGAAAGAATTGCATAAATGGAATGCTCCAGCATGTATACTTTGTCTGCCACACCAAGTGCAAGTGCACCACCACTTCCGCCTTCCGAGATAACAACGGATAGAATCGGAGTCTTCAGTAGCATCATCTCAGCCAGATTCGTAGCAATCGCTTCCCCCTGTCCACGTTCTTCCGCTCCTAAACCACAGAAAGCTCCCGGAGTATCGATAAAGCAGATGATGGGGCGGCGGAATTTCTCTGCCTGTTTCATCAGACGAAGGGCTTTGCGATAACCTTCCGGATGGGGCATGGAGAAGTTTCTCTCTATGTTCTCCTTCGTATTCCTACCCTTCTGTTGTGCTATTATAGTAACAGGAATAGCACCAAGAAAAGCAATTCCTCCCACAATAGCTCTATCATCTCTATAATACCGGTCTCCGTGCATCTCCATAAAGTTATCAAAAACCCGGTCGATATAATCAAGCCCGGTCGGTCTTACAGGCATACGAGCTAGTTTTACTTTTTCCCAAGGTGTTAAATCCATTTTCACTCTCCATGATGCCAAAGTAAGGCACCTTTTATATAAGTTTTAGGCTTTTCAATGATATTGCATTTGATTATTATTTCGTTTGATATTTAATGATATTAAGTATGATGATATTACTTTTGATTGATATTACTTTTGATTGATATTACTTTTGATTGATATTTCATTTGATTGATATTGTATTTGTTGATTTTACTTTTGAATGATATTTTTCCTTGAATTAGACCACGAATACCTACAGTTGTCTATCCACCGTAGAATGTAATTTAAGAATTGATCCTAACGTCTGCTTCATCTGGTCTCTTGTCACAATCTGATCAACAAAACCGTGCTCCATTAAAAACTCTGCTCTTTGGAACCCTTCCGGAAGCTTCTGTCCGATGGTCTGTTCAATTACTCTTGGTCCTGCAAAGCCGATTAAAGCTCCCGGTTCAGCAAGTATAATATCTCCCAGCATTGCAAAGCTTGCAGTAACGCCACCGGTCGTAGGATCAGTCAGAACTGTGATATACAATAAGCCAGCTTCCGAGTGCTTTGCCACCGCTGCACTTACCTTAGCCATCTGCATCAAAGAGAAGATACCTTCCTGCATTCTAGCGCCACCGGAAGCCGTGAAAACAATAACCGGAAGTCTCTCCTTTGTTGCCCGTTCAAATAATCTTGCCAGCTTCTCCCCGATGGTCGTACCCATACTTCCCATGAAAAAGGCTGGATCCATAACTCCTAACATGGTTGATTGCCCTTCAATCTTACCTTTGCCGGTAACCACGCCATCTACTAATCCCGTGTTAGCCTGGGTTTTGATTAATTTATCACCATAACCAGGGAAATTTAAAGGATCCCTTGTCGTCATCTGTGCATCAAACTCCAGTATTTCACCTTCATCCAGAATCATGGCAAAGCGCTCATTTGCAGAAACTTTAAAATTGTGGCCACATTCATCACATCTTTTAAAGTTCTTCATCAGCAGCTTTGTATAGATGACCTTCCCACACTTCGGGCATTTGGTCATGATTCCTTCGGGAATGTTTGGTCGTTCTTCCTCCGGCTTTACAGTATCCTGTGGTCTTGCACGGTATATATTCGATGTAGCATATTGCTTCGCCTTAAAAGGATTCATTTTCATAGTATCTCCATTAATGTGCTATGCACCGTCTTATATTATAATGAAAGAAGCTCTATGAGGTTCTTTCCGAGTATCATCACCTGGTGATTTTACTTTTTTCCCTCAATCAGGCCGGTATGGTACTTACCGGATATAATCTCTTCCCGCTCCAGCAATTCATATTGATATTCTACATTCGTCTGAATTCCATCAATAATCAGCTCTGATAATGCGCGCTTCATTCTAGAAATAGCTTCATCTCTGTCACTGCCGTAAGCAATTACCTTAGCTAGCATGGAATCATAACAGGACGGTACCACGTAGCCTGGATATAAGGCACTGTCTACTCGGATACCGAAGCCTCCGGGAAACAGGACATTTTCTACGCGTCCCGGACAAGGCATAAAACCTTTGGATGGATCCTCTGCATTAATTCTGCATTCAATCGCATGTCCTTTGAACTCAATGTTCTCCTGGCGGTATGGCATTACTTCGCCATTTGCAATCTTAATCTGCGCTTTTATCATATCAATACCGGTAACCATTTCAGTAACCGGGTGTTCTACCTGGATACGGGTATTCATTTCCATGAAGTAATAATTACCCTGATTGTCTAATAAGAATTCGATGGTTCCTGCATTGATGTAACCGGTAGCCTGCGCGGCTTTCACAGCTGCAGTACCCATTTTCTTGCGAAGCTCAGGAGTCATAATCGCTGAGGGTGACTCCTCAATCATCTTCTGATTTCTTCTCTGAACGGAGCAATCTCTCTCACCAAGATGAACTACGTTGCCGTAGCTATCCGCCAAAATCTGAAACTCGATGTGCTTCGGGTTTATCACAAGCTTCTCCATATATAAATTATCATCACCAAATGCAGCCTTAGACTCTGCTTTTGCTGAATTATATAATTTTTCTAAATCATCAGAATTGAAAACAGCTCTCATACCCTTACCGCCGCCACCTGCAGAAGCCTTGATCATAACCGGATATCCGATTTTCTCTGCTAGCAGTTCTGCATCCTTCACGGTCTCAACCACGCCATCGGAACCGGGGACAACTGGAACTCCCGCCTTCTGCATGGTCTCTCTCGCTCTTGACTTATTACCCATCAGATCAATGGTATCTGCTTTTGGTCCGATAAAGGTTATATTGCAATCCTCACACATTCTTGCGAAGGAGCTGTTCTCCGATAAGAAGCCGAAGCCCGGATGGATTGCTGTTGCACCCGTAAGTACAGTGGCACTGATGATATTCTGCATATTCAAATAACTATCCTTGGACTTTGCCGGGCCGATGCACACTGCTTCATCAGCCAGTAATACATGTAGAGCCTCTTTATCTACTTCCGAGTATACTGCAACGGTTTCAATACCCATTTCCTTGCAAGCGCGGATGATTCGTACTGCAATCTCCCCACGGTTTGCTATTAATATTTTCTTAAACATCGCAACTCTCCTTGATTTTCGTCCTACTTTGAAGAATTTAACTTCTGTACCTTACGTTTTGGCATAATCCTTTGTTTAACACCTGTATTATCCGATTGCAAAAGTAAGAATGGCTTCCACTGCTACCTTGCCTTCTACAGAAGCGACAGCAGTACCAACCCCGAAGCTTCCTTTGCTCTTCGTGATTTCCACTTCTAGAGCCAAGACATCCCCAGGAACTACCTGTCTTTTAAACTTAACCTTATCTATCCCACCGAAATATACGATCTTACCTTCATTACCGGGCACGGTCAGCATGCAGATTGCACCCATCTGTGCCAAAGATTCCAGAATAAGAACTCCCGGCATAACTGCCTTTCCTGGAAAATGACCTTGGAAAAAAGGTTCATTCATCGTAACACACTTTTTACCTGTTGCTCTCTTTCCTGCTTCAAGCTCCTCTACTCTGTCCACCAGTAAAAATGGGGGTCTGTGCGGAAGAATCTTCTGTATCTCATCAATATTTAACATGTCAAAACCTCTCTCATTAACGTCTAAATATCATCTCTATCACGCCTAACTTCGGCAGCCTAGTGCCACTTGCTCTTATTAAATTATTAATTCAATTCTCTATATGCAATTAATATCTAAGATAATTCATTATTATTTCAATAACTTGGCAGATTATGTTGGCTAGTTCGTGTATGGGTACCAAAAGCTGTATTTCGTAATGGAGAACAGCCTCCATATGTCAATAGCAGACAGACATACGAATTTATGTCTAGTCGGCTATGGACTTATGGAACAGGCTGTACTGAATTCGAAATACATTTGGTACCCATATACGAATTCAGCCAACATAATCATCACAAACATCACAATCATCACAACTCAATCATTACAACTCAATTAACAAACTTACTTAATCAGGAACAACGGCTGCCCGAATTCCACCATTTGTTCATTTGTCGCCAATACTTTTACGATTTCGCCTTCCTGCTCTGCTTCAATTTCATTCATCAACTTCATGGCCTCGATGATGCAGATCGTCTGGCCTTTCTTAACCTTATCGCCAACCTTAACAAAAGCGGGCTTATCCGGTGAAGAAGCCATGTAGAAGGTGCCTACCATGGGAGAAACCAGCTTCTTACCACTGAGTTCTTCCGTTACCTTATCATTACCATCATTTGCAACTGTGGTAACTGCAGCATGAGCAGCTGGAACGACAGGCATCTGAGGTGCTGGCATATAAGGAGTAAATCCAGGTGCAAAAGCAGGCTGAGCCACATTAACTGTAGGCACTGCTTTTTCCATACAGATTTTAATCCCGTTTTCTTCTATTTCAAGTTTTGTTAAATCAGTATGATTCATTTCCTTCATCAAATTAAGAATTACATTATAATCCACGATTAATCCTCCATCTTCTTGAATATCAGAGTTGCGTTATGTCCACCAAACCCAAGTGAATTGGTCATAGCATAAGTAATTTTTGCTCTTCTTCCGACACCCGGAACATAATCTAAGTCGCAATCTTCATCCGGTACGGTCAAACCTATCGTCGCAGGAATAAAATCTTCTACTATCGATTTGATACAGATAACTGCTTCAACAGCACCTGCTGCACCAAGTAAATGTCCGATCATTGATTTTGTTGAGCTTACCGGTATGTTATATGCTTCTTCACCCATGGCTAGCTTTACCGCCAGAGTCTCTACGCGGTCGTTGGTTGGTGTGCTAGTACCGTGAGCATTGATATAGGAAACTTCCTTCGGGGTAATTCCCGCTTCTTCCATCGCTAGCTTCATAGCTCTGGCTCCACCTTCTCCATCCGGAGACGGAGCTGTGATATGATAAGCATCACAGGTTGCACCATATCCAACTATCTCAGCATATATTTTTGCGCCACGTGCTAAGGCATGCCCATATTCCTCTAATACAAGAATTCCGGCACCCTCTCCCATGACAAAGCCGTCACGTTCCTTATCAAAAGGAATCGATGCTCTGAGCGGATCTTTACTTGTTGACAATGCAGTCAATGACTGAAAACCAGCGACTGCTAATGGTGTAATGGAACCCTCCGTGCCGCCTGCCAGTATGATATCGGAATAACCATGCTTAATGCTTCTAAAAGCTTCACCGATACTATGACTTCCGGTAGCACAGGCTGTAACTACGTTCGTACAGACACCTTTAGCACCGAACTGGATTGCTATATTACCTGCTGCCATATTGGTGATGGTCATCGGTATGAATAAGGGATTCACCCTCTTCGGTCCTTTATCTCTTAAGGTATTAGTTTCTTTTTCAATATCATCGATTGCACCGATTCCGGAACCTACGATTACACCAAAACGCTCCTTATTGGTTTTTTCAAAATCAATTCCTGAATCAGCAACTGCTTCCTTCGCCGCTGCTACGGCAAGCTGGGAGAAACGATCCATTCTTCTAGCATCCTTAGGATCCATATAATTCTTCGGTTCGAAGTCCTTAACCTGAGCAGCTAATTTCACCGCATAAGCATCCGTATCAAAATTATTGATAAAATCAATGCCGCTTTTACCAGCCATTACATTATCAAAAAAGTCTTTTACACTATTACCAATCGGGGTAATTGCGCCCATTCCTGTAACAACTACTCTACGTTCCATACATATCTCCTTTTTTTACATAGCTAACCCGCCGTCAACTACAAGAACCTGGCCGGTGATGTAGTTGGCTGCATCTGATGCCAAAAAGCTTACAGCTCCAGCTACTTCACTTGCGATTCCATAACGTTTCAACGGAATACTCGCAATCGTTGCTTCTTTTACCTTGTCAGATAAAGTTTCTGTCATATCTGTCTCTATAAATCCGGGTGCCACAGCGTTTACCGTAATTCCTCTGGAAGCCAATTCTCTTGCAGCTGCTTTGGTCATGCCAATGACTCCGGCCTTAGACGCTGCATAGTTGGCCTGACCAACATTGCCCATAAGACCGACCACTGAGGATATATTTACGATTTTTCCACTTTTCTGCTTCAACATGACTGATGATGCATACTTCATGCAGAAGAAAGTTCCCTTCAGATTAATATCGATGACACTGTCAAAATCAGCCTCTGACATTCTCATTAACAGATTGTCTTTGGTGATGCCGGCATTATTAACCAACACGTCCAGCCGTCCGAATTGTTTCACAGCCTCATCGATTAACTTCTTTGCTTCCACTTCTTTACTGATATCCGCCTGTACTGCTATAGCCTCGCCACCGGCATTCCTAATTATGTTAAGAAGCTCTTCCACTTGGGCGATGCTGTTGCGATAATTTATCACAACTTTTGAGCCGTACTGCGCGAACTGTAAGGCAATAGCTTTGCCGATTCCTCTCCCGGCTCCGGTAATCACTGTTACTTTTCCATTCAGCATATTAATGTTCCTTTCTATTTATCTGCCTGTAATGCTAAGACAGCTGCTTCTAAGGAAGCGACATCTTCAACGTTATAGATACTCAGACTACGGTCAATCTTTTTAACAAAGCCTGACAGCGTCTTGCCTGGTCCGATTTCCACAAATTGACGTACACCGGCTGCTACCATCTTTCTTATGGTTTGTTCCCATAACACACTGCTCATTACCTGGCTATAAAGCAAATCCTTCACTTCACCACTATGGTTTATATAGTTTGCATGAACATTGCTGATCAATGGAATCTTAAGATCCCCGGTTGTTATCAAGTCTAGTTCGTTCTTTAATTTATCAGCTGCAGGCTTAAGCATTGAAGTATGGAAGGGTGCACTTACAGAAAGATCGATGGTTTTCATAGCACCTTTTTCTTTTGCCAGACGTGCTGCTTCATCTACTGCTTTGTTTTCACCACCGATTACTATCTGCCCTGGGCAATTAAAGTTTGCCGGTTCCACAATCCCGAAAGCTTTTGCTTCGTTGCAGGCTTCTCTGATGTTATCCTCAGTAGATCCAAGAATTGCGCACATCTTGCCTACTCCTTCCGGTACAGCTTCCTGCATGAAACGACCTCTCTTTTGTACCAAAGGCACAACCTGAGATAAGGTAAAGACGCCACTTGCTGTCAATGCGGAGTACTCCCCCAGGCTTAGACCTGCTACTACATCGGGAATAATACCATATTCTGAAATTGCCAAGAATGCAGCGATCGACATGGTTACAACAGCAGGCTGGGTATTCTCTGTCAGATCGAGTTCTTCTTTTCTACCATCAAAAATCAGTCCTGTTAAATCCATCTTCAGACAATCACTTGCCTCTTCAAAGGTTTTCTTACATACCGGGAATTTCTCATAAAGTTCTTTACCCATTCCGATATATTGTGCTCCCTGTCCTGCAAATAAGAATGCTGTCTTTCCCATCCTTACCTCCATTCCTTCTTCAGAAGCTCCTGAGCTTCTGCGAACATTTCAATTATGATATCTTTACAGCTTTGCTCCTTGCTGACAATGGCTGCAATCTGTCCTGCCATTACGCTACCGTAGTCCATATCTCCCTGAACTACTGCTTTTGCAAGAGCACCAACACCGAGCTTTTCATACTCGTCTGCTGAGGCTGCTTTCGATTCCAACTCAGTGAACTGTCTGCTTAACTTATTCTTTAAGATCCGGACCGGATGTCCAGTAGGACGACCGGTTACTACGGTATCAATATCCTTAGCATTCAATATCTTCTGCTTATAATTCTGGTGAACGTTGCATTCATAGGCACTTAAGAAACGGGTACCAACCTGCACTCCATCAGCTCCTAACATGAAGACAGCGGCGATTCCTCTGCCATCTGCAATTCCTCCGGCTGCTATCACAGGAACCTCAACTGCATCAACTACCTGAGGAACCAATACCATCGTAGTAAGTTCTCCAACATGGCCACCGGATTCCGTTCCCTCCGCGATTACCGCATCTGCACCACTGCGTACCATTCTCTTAGCTATTGCGACTGACGGTACTACGCAGTGGTGCTTAATGCCATGAGACTTCCATGTCTCCATATATTTGCCTGGTGCTCCAGCACCGGTTGTTACTACTTTAACACCTTCTTCGCAGACCATTTTCGCGATATCATCTGCATATTCGCTTAATAACATAATATTTACACCAAAAGGCTTTTTCGTCATCTCTTTTGCTTTTCTGACCTCAGCACGGACATAATCCGCCGGTGCTGTTCCTCCGGCTATAATTCCGAGACCCCCTGCTTCCGACACAGCTGCCGCTAATGAAGCATCTGAAATTCTAGCCATTGCACCCTGAAATATCGGGTACTCAATATTCAATAGCTCACATATACGTGACTTCATTACTATCCTCCATGTTTGGGAGGATTTCTCCTCCACTATTGTAGGAAGATTTCTCCTCCACGATTATGGGAGGATTTCTCCTCCATGGTATTGGGAGGATTTCTCCTCCCTAATTACTTTTATGAAAGTACTTTTTATCGTACAACTATTATCAACTTATTGCTCTTCGCTTCTCTTAGTTAAATACTTCTCGATGTCACCGATGGTACCGATGCTTTCTGTATCTTCGGTAGGAATCTCAATTCCAAACTCTTCTTCCAGAGACATAATGATCTGGAAAAGATCAAGAGAATCTGCATTTAAATCGTCTTTTAATGATGTCTCCTGTGTAAGCTCTGCTAAATCTACTCCTAATTGTTCTGCTACTACTTCCTTAATTTTGTTGAAATCCATTGTTAAATCCTCCTAAAGATTATTTTCGATAGCAGGTATCCTGCTTCTCTTGATTTGTGGTTGAGAGATTAACCTCAACATAATAATTTGCTTAAATTAGTTTTAATATTTATTAAAATTTTTTAACTATTACCGCGTAATTTTAGGAATGGCTCCCGAAATACGTGGCGTACCCGGAGAACATTCCTCCTAAGTCATCTTTCATGTTTATATCATAGGAAAAATCCTAAAACATGCTTCATTAAATTTCAACAAGGATTGCACCGCTGGTCATTCCAGCTCCAAAACCTACGAGGATAATTTTATCCCCAGACTGTAGTAAATCCTTGCTCTGCATCTCATCAAGTGCTATTCCAATGGTAGCTGCTGAAGTATTGCCATAACGATCAACATTCACATAGAACTTCTCAAGCGGTATCCCACAGGATTTAGCCGCATGCTCAATGATCCGATAATTTGCCTGATGGGCTACGATATATTTAATATCCTCTTCTGCATCTTCTGACTTAGCAAGAACTGTCCTTATTAGATCTACGATGCTTCTCACAGCAAACTTAAATACTTCCTGCCCCTTCATCGTGATTGTCGGATGGAAAGCACCATCTTCACTTGCCACAAAAGGGTTAATAAGCGGTATCGCCGGAAGACACAGATAATCCTGTTTGCTGCCGTCACTCACCAGATGAACCGAACTGATACCTTTCTTACTCTCAGAAGCAGATAATACTACAGCTCCTGCTCCATCTCCGAATAATACGCAAGTGGAACGATCCGTCCAGTCTAAGGTCTTTGAAAGTGTTTCTGCTCCGATTACAAGAATATTGGTATACATTCTGCTTTGAATAAAGGAATTCGCTACTGCCATCGCATAGACAAATCCGGTACAAGCTGCTGTCAGATCAAATGCTGCTGATTTACTTGCTCCCAAGCGATCCTGAACCATACAGGCAACTGACGGCATGAAGGAATCTGGTGTAATCGTTGCACAGATAATTAAATCCAAGTCTAAGGCATTCATGTTGGCCTTCGCTAATGCACGAGCAGCCGCTTCATAAGCCAAATCCGAAGTATTCTCTCCGGTAGTAATTCTTCTCTCTCTAATTCCTGTTCTTGATGCAATCCACTCGTCACTGGTCTCTACAAGTTTTGCCATATCGTCATTTGTTATTCTATTCTCCGGCAGATAGCTTCCAGTGCCGATGATTGTCGCATGTCTCATATCCTAGTCCTCCTGTATTACCTTAACTCTATTACTTTACGTTTCAGACTTATTCTTATCCTCAGGTGAACCCTTATAGATTTCTTTCAAATGTTTATTTAGCTTACTAAGTGCATTCAATAGTATTTCCTCTTCTGCGGTAGTAAAATCCATAATCACTGCCTGAACCATATCCAAATGGAATTTCTCATGGATACGGTAAGCAAGTTTTCCTCTCTTAGTGAGATTGATATTGACTATTCTTCGGTCAGACTCACTTCGGCTCCGTTCCAGATATCCTTTTCTGATCAGCTTATCAACAGCTGTCGTCAGGGTTCCCATTGTAATCTCAAGCTCCGCTGACACCTCGGACATCGTCTTAGATCCATACAGACCAACTGCTTCTATTGTATGTATCTCCGTAATGGACAAATCACTGAAGGTACCTTTCTTGATGGAAAATTCCTCAATCCGGTTAACATCGTCATAGACTTCCACCAACATTTTATTAATCTGAACTAGCTTATCCTTCATCTGTTTCACTCCCAAGCCTAATCGTTTAAAGGCTTTGCATATGTTTTTTCCATATGCTTTGTATTGCAAACATTTTGATAATCAAAATATAAAGGAAATCATCCCGTATGTCAAGAGATTTTTTGTGAACTTTTCTTGTATTTACTATTTTACCCAATTAATTTCATAAAAATTCAGCCCGTGATTCTCATGATCGGCTTCGGGTTCAGCCGGTGATTCTCATGATCGGCATCGAATTCAGTCGGTGATTCTCATGATCAGCATCGAATTCAGCCTGTGATTCCCATGATCGGCATCGCTTTGGTAGCAAACAAAATATAATTTCCTACCTATGCAAAGAAACTGCCCAGCGAAAAACTGGACAGTTTCCTAATCATATAAAGAATGGTTTCTCTTATAAGCAATTATTTATACTTCAAATAACAAATCGCCATAGGTAGGTACCGGCCATAAATCCTTCGCCACTAATACTTCCAATGCATCAATCGGTGCTCTTAACTCTGCCATAGCCGGAGCCACATCGGTTCTGAAGAATTTAGACATCTCTGGAATTTCAGTGATGGAATTCGCTTTCACATTAACTGTCTGTAAATTCTTTAATGCAGCCTGAGCTTTCGCAAGTAATGCAGATACTTCCTTTAATAAATCGCTCTGTACACTTACATCAGCCTCCGGGCAAGCTGCTTTGATGGAATTAATTGAATCTGCGAGCTGTTTCGTATAAGTGATGATTGCAGGGATATACTTCACCTGAACCATGGAAATCATCGTCTTAGCCTCGATGTTAATTGCCTTAGCATATGCCTCATACATAATCTCCGCACGGGAGTGAAGCTCTATGTGGGAGAATACATGGTGCTTCTCGAACAGCTTCACAGCCTTCTCTGTAACGAGTGCAGGTATGGCTTCTACCATGGATTTAATATTAGGAAGTCCTCTTCTCTCTGCTTCTGTAACCCAATCCTCTGAATATCCGTTACCGTTGAATACGATTCTCTTATGCTCGGTAAAGGTCTTCTTAATCATATCATGTACAGCAAGGTCAAAATCTTTCGCTTTCTCTAATTCTTCCGCCATCTCACCTAGAACATCCGCTACGATGGTATTGAGTACTGTATTCGCAGTTGCAATGGACATAGAGGATGCAACCATACGGAATTCGAATTTATTACCTGTAAACGCAAACGGTGAGGTACGATTTCTATCCGTAGCATCCTTCTTAAATGCTGGGATTGTCTGTACACCTACATTTACCTTGCCCCCATCTTTACTACTGGTAGCCTCACCTGTTTCAATCAACTGGTCGATTACATCTTCCAGCTGGGTGCCTAAGAATACTGAGATAATTGCTGGAGGAGCTTCGTTCGCACCTAATCTGTGGTCATTACCCGGGTTAGCTGCAGATACACGAAGTAAATCTGAATGGATGTCTACTGCTTTCAATACCGCTGCCAAGAATAATAAGAACTGAATGTTCTCATGAGGCGTCTTGCCAGGATCAAGTAAATTCTTACCTGTATCGGTAACAAGTGACCAGTTATCGTGCTTACCGGAACCATTTACACCTGCGAATGGCTTCTCATGAAGTAAGCAGGCAAGGCTATGGCGGTTTGCTACCTTCTTCATACATTCCATTACTAACTGGTTATGGTCTGTTGCTATATTTGCAGTTGCATAGATCGGTGCTAATTCATGCTGCGCCGGAGCAACTTCATTATGCTGAGTCTTTGCAGTAACTCCCATTTTCCAGAGTTCGATATTTAACTCCTTCATGAAGGACGCTACTCTTTCTTTGATACTTCCGAAATAATGATCATCCAGTTCCTGTCCCTTCGGAGGCATTGTTCCAAACAAAGTTCTTCCTGTGAAAATAAGGTCATCTCTCTGTAAATATTTCGCCTTGTCGACCAAGAAATATTCCTGTTCCGGACCTACGGAAGCGCTTACTTTCTTAACGTTATGGCCAAAAAGATTAACAACACGGGTAGACTGAGTACTTACCGCTTCCATGGAACGTAGAAGAGGAGTTTTCATATCCAATGCTTCACCTGTATAGGAACAGAAGGCAGTCGGAATGCAAAGCGTAACACCTGCAGCATCTTCTCTTAAGAAGGCGGGAGACGTACAATCCCAAGCGGTATAACCTCTTGCTTCGAAGGTCGCTCTAAGACCACCGGAGGGGAAAGAGGATGCATCCGGTTCGCCCTTAATTAATTCTTTTCCAGAAAACTCCATGATGATTTTACCATCCGGAGTAGGGCTGATAAAGGAATCATGTTTTTCTGCTGTAATACCTGTCATTGGCTGGAACCAGTGTGAATAGTGAGTAGCTCCACGCTCAATAGCCCAGTCTTTCATCGCATTCGCTACAACTTCAGCTACGTTCGGATCAAGATCCTCCCCGTTTTCGATGGTTTTCTTCAGGGTCGCGTAAGTTTTTTTAGGTAGACGCTCTACCATCGTTGCATCATTAAATACATCGGTTCCAAATAACTCAGTTAATTTCTCAGACATATGATTACTCCTCTCATGATTATGAAAAAGGTGTCCTCAAAAAAACATTTGAGAACACCCTTGCTCCAAGTTAAAATTATTATATATAGTATATATCATGTTTCTACTAAAAAGAAAAGGATTATTTTTGTCATTTTTTAATTTTATGAAAAATGACTGAAAGCATTCTCTTATATTCGGTTAATTATACGAAATATATAAATAATTATTCTAAATACCACTCATCCTTGGCATTATCCTCTTCCGTATTTTCAGACTTTGGCATGTATTTCTTTAAGATCCGCTCCATTAGAAATGAATTCAAGAAGGTAATTGTACCGGGAACTATAAAGATTAAAATTGGTATAAGCAGACATCCGGCAATTCCGGCAGCTGTTATAATCAGCATGCATACCGTTGATGGAAGATGCCTCATGGATATGAAGAAAACCGTCTTGACCAGCTGCTTTACTGTCAGTTCAAATCTCGATAGTACAGGGAATACATAGGTTGAAAATCCGGCAACTATAATTGTAATAGCAATATACACACCGAATAATATTGAGCTAGATACTGATTCTCCATTCAAGGAAGCCCATGCTGCTAAGATATCAACTACTAATATGATAAAAATAAGAGTCAACACGACTCCCACAATAGCCGCCCGTTTAAAATTCATCCTAAAAGACTTAAAGAATTCACGGAAAATATAACCTCTTTCCCTTCGTATAACTTTTACCGTCGTATAATACAAAGCGGTACTTGCCGGTCCTATGGTGATAACCGGAATACATATTAATATATACAATAAACTTAAAAATAAAACATCACAAATCTTACTTAAGAACGAAAAAAAACCATTATCGATATTAAAAAATTTTCCCATACTACCTCTCCTGCTACCTTATTTCTTACCATTTTACCATAAGGTAACATTTTAAGAAAGTGAAATAATTATAAATCCTCTTTTACTAACAATATTATGTATTTTTCATAATATTATTTATATCGCAACTCTTTTAAGCTTCCCCACATAAAAAAATAAACTGATACCATTATTCTATGAAGTGAAATAATAATTAATCTTTAAATCCATTATTAAATACCTACTATAATATTATATATGTCGCAACTCTTTAAGCGCCACCACAAAAATTAACTTATACTTCGCCGATTCCATATTAATAATGCTTTTTTAAACATTCTATGACTATAACGAAAACCTTGACAATGATATTTATATGATGGCGACTAATTATGAGTTGGATAATTCACTTATGGATTATGTATATAACTTAGGGCTGAAAAAAAGCATGTTTGACGAGCGGAGCGAGGAGTTTGCGCTTTTTCAGCCCTGCTAAGCTATATGAGTAATCCTTTAGAGAATTCCAACTTCATAATCGGAGCCAGAAAATGAATATCATAGCCAAGGTTTTCATCATAACCTAAACCTAATTCTATAAGCAATAATATAACTCTCTACGTAGTATCAGTTAATTCCTAGAAACAGTCGTCAAGGAGCTGGAAGTAATCTCTAGGATGTAGACATGCAGGACAGAGTGAAGGAGCTGCATCACCTTCATGGATATAACCGCAATTGATGCATTTCCAGAATACTTTACCATCTTTCTTGAATACGGTACCATTCTCGATATTCTCAAGAAGCTTACGATATCTTTCCTCATGATGTTTTTCAACCTTAGCAATCATAAGATAACGTGTAGCGATATCAGAAAATCCTTCTTCCTTTGCTGTCTTTGCAAAAGCGGGATAATCCAATTCGGCTTCCTCGTGTTCTCCGGCTGCTGCTGATTTCAAGTTGGCTACTGTATCACCGTAAGCAAAAGGATAAGTTGCATTAATCTCTACAGGTGCAGGATTCTCTCCGTCAAGATGATCTAACGCCAGCTTCATGAAAACCTTTGCATGTTCCTTCTCATTCTCTGCTGTCTCATTAAAAATATTTTGAATCTGTTTGTAACCTTCTTTGCCAGCAACCGAAGCAAAATATGTATATCTCATTCTTGCCTGCGACTCTCCGGCAAAGGTTTTCATTAAATTTTCCAGTGTCTTAGTGCCTCTTAAACTTGCCATATGTATTACCTCCTATTATATAACTGCTTCATTATATATGCTTACTACGCTTTCTATTGTAGCACATACTGCCACATAATGCCAAATAATTTCCTCATAGTTTATCATATTTTAAGAATTGTTTACACCGCCGCATAATCCTTGATTTCTCTATTACTTCTTCTCATATATCTCCATCCGCCGCCTTGTGGCGGCATAACAATTAAGATAATTTATGTATGAATAAGCCGCTCCGTAGCTTCGGTTCAAACCAGGTGGATTTAGGAGGCATCAGCTTCTCAGCATCCGATACGGCAAATAGTTCTACGATGGATGTAGGATACATGGAGAAGGCAACTGTCATATCTTCACTCACACGGCGTTCCAACTCATTTAATCCTCGGATTCCACCGACAAAATCAATTCGCTTATCAACACGGGGGTCTTCAACGCCCAGAATTGGTTGAAGTAGGTAATCCTGAAGCAGGGATACATCAAGGGAAGCCACCGGATCAGAAACCTCCAAAAGGGTTCTCTTAGCACCTAAGGAATACCAGTCACCTCCCACATACATACCGAAGGTAGCTTTCCTATCCGGAGCAAAGGGTGTCTTGCCAAGGTTGTTAACTTCAAAGTTCTGCTCTATTTTACGTAAGAAATCTTCCTTGAGCATACCATTTAAATCCTTAACTGTACGGTTATAAGGCATGATCATCAACTGGTCATGTGGAAATAACACGGATAAGAAAAAGTTGTATTCCTCCGCTCCCGTAAAATCAGGATCAGCCTGTCTTCTTCTTAGACCAACTTTAACAGCGGATGCCGCCCTATGATGGCCGTCAGCGATATAGATACTATTTATTTCGGCAAATGCTTCCTTGATATCGGTGATCTTCTTATTATCTGATATCTTCCACACATTATGACTGATGCCATCCACTGATACAAAGTTATATAAAGGAGCATCTTTCTTCACGGAAGTAACGGCTTCATTTATCACCTTATGAGCCCGGTAAGCAAGGAAAATAGGTCCTGTTTGAGCATCGCAGATATCTACATGATTGATTCGGTCGATTTCCTTCTCTTCCCTTGTGTTCTCGTGCTTCTTGATCGTATTATTTAGATAGTCATCAATGGAAGCGCAGGCTACCAATCCGGTCTGGGAACGCCCATTCATGATCAATTCATATATATAAAAGCATTCTTTATCGTCAGTTATAAAGGTACCAGCATCCATCATTTTCTGCAAAAGTTCTTTCGCCCTTACATAAACCCTGGGATCGTAGATATCAACCTCATCCGGAAATCCTGTTTCTGCCCTGTCTACGATTAAAAAGGACATCGGTTCCTTTTCAATTTCCTGTTTCGCTTCCTTACGGTTATATACATCGTAAGGCAGGGCTGCTACTCTGTGTGCAACCTCTGTTTTTGGCCTGATACATATAAACGGTTTTATCGTTGCCATGATTTCTCTCCAATTCTGAAAAGTCAATTAGGACATAAAAACAATGCAATTACATCAGCAATGTTTTTATGCCCCTGATATCGTAAATTAAGTATGTTAGTATCTACTTCACTATTCTAACCTTTAATACACCCTTGATGGCTGCTATTTTATGAACGACATCTTCATTAATCTTAGTTTCAACATCAAGTACAGAATATGCATAGTCACCCCTGGACTTGTTGACCATGTCTGTTATATTAACATTGGCTGAGGAGAATGCTCCGGTAAACTGAGTCAGCATGTTCGGAATGTTCCTATGGCAGATAGCAATACGTCCTGCTGTTGTGCAGACACCTGCATCACAGTTCGGATAATTAACAGAATTACGGATATTACCATTCTCCATAAAATCCTTCACCTGCTTTACAGCCATAACCGCGCAATTATCTTCGGATTCTTCCGTTGATGCTCCAAGGTGCGGTATGGCAATGACACCTTCCATCTTCGCCGTCTTCTCATTCGGGAAATCAGTAATATATTTTGCTATCTTACCGTCCTTAAGTGCAATCTCAATATCGCTATCATTTACCAGAAGATCTCTTGCAAAGTTAAGGATGATAACACCGTCCTTCATCTTAGCAATCGTATCAGAATTAATCATTTCCTTCGTGTTGACGCTTAGATCTGTGTCCTCAATCAGAGGAGTATGTACTGTAATATAATCACATTCTCTGTAGATGTCTTCCCTTGTCTTAACGTGAACAACATCACGGGATAAGTTCCAAGCACTATCCACGGAAATGAAAGGGTCATATCCATATACCTTCATACCGAGGCGATTTGCCGCATTTGCTACAAGCACACCGATTGCACCTAGACCGATAACACCAAGCTTTTTGCCTTGGATTTCCTTCCCTGCAAAGGTGCCTTTACCTTTTTCTACAAGTTTTGCTACAGTAGGATCATCCTTGATTGTCTGAACCCAGTTAACACCGCCGATGATATCGCGGGACGCTAACATAAGACCAGCGATCACTAATTCCTTAACACCATTTGCATTTGCTCCCGGGGTATTGAATACTATGACCCCCTGATCTGCACATTTATCAAGCGGAATATTATTGACTCCTGCACCTGCTCTTGCAATTGCCTTCAGGTTATCGGACAACTCCATGTCATGCATCGCTGCACTTCTTACTAATACTACATCTGCATCATTGATATTCTCAACCTTCTCATACTGCTCGGTGAAAATACTCAAGCCAACTTCTGCAATAGGATTAAGACAATTATATTTCATATTCCTCACTCCAATCCGCTGCCCTTCGACAGCCCCCTTATAATATAAAAACGCAGATTAGAAACTCGCAAGCAAAGCTTGCTACGTAACCAAAGGTTACGTTATTCACAGTTGCACTTATCCATAGATGTCATTTCATTTATCCAAGCTAGCTTGATAAATGAAATGCCTTCCATGGACTAATCTACTTATGCCTGAACGTTCTCAGCCTCGAATTTCTTCATGAATTCTACTAATTTCTCTACACCTTCGATCGGCATCGCATTATAGATGGAAGCTCTCATACCGCCTACAGATCTATGACCCTTCAGGTTCTCAAAACCTGCTGCCTTTGCTTCTTTTACGAACTTCGCATCCAGTTCATCATTCCCGGTTACGAAAGGAACATTCATTAAGGAACGGTCTTCCTTAACAACAGTGCCTTGGAACATCTTGCTCTGATCAAGGAAATCGTAGAGGAGTCCAGCTTTCTTCTCATTATGAGCTTTCATTACCTCTAAACCGCCCATATTCTTAATCCACTTAAATACTTTACCGCAGATATAGATGCCGTATGCCGGAGGAGTATTATAAAGTGAATTCTCATCGGAATGAATTTTATATTTCATCATGGTTGGAGTACCGGGAAGGGTGTCCTCCGTAATCAAATCTTCACGGATAATAACGATTACCACACCGGCTGGTCCGATGTTCTTCTGTACGCCACCATAGATTACACCGTATTTTGTGACATCCACAGGTTCTGATAAGAAACAGGAGGAAACGTCAGCAATTAAAGTCTTGCCCTTCGTGTTTGGCAAACTCTTGTATTTTGTACCGTAAATCGTGTTGTTCTCACAGATATATACATAATCCGCATTCTCGGAGATAGGAAGATCGGAGCAATCCGGAATATAGGAAAATGTCTTATCTGCAGAAGATGCAATTGCATTCGCTGTTCCGTAAAGCTTTGCCTCCTGATAAGCCTTCTTCGCCCACTGTCCGGTAATTATGTAGTCAGCCACCTTATTTTTCATTAAATTCATCGGTATCATGGCAAACTGAAGTGATGCTCCACCCTGAAGGAACAGTACTTTATAGTTACTGGGAATATTCATTAATTCCCTTAAGTCCTTCTCTGCTTCCTGGATGATAGCTTCATAAGCTTTGGATCTGTGGCTCATCTCCATAACAGACATTCCGGTTCCTCTGTAATCGAGTATTTCATCCGCTGCTTCCTGTAGTACTTCAACCGGTAACATAGCCGGCCCTGCCGAAAAATTATAAATTCTTCCCACGATATCTTCCTCCTTATTCGCATTAACTTTATATGTATTATAATTCATAACATTAATATGGTAAAGTATAAAATTCATTATAAAACTATGTTATTTTTTTGTCAATAAACTATTATTTATGATATGGATAAGAGTGCCTTATAACAATTATATCTTTCATAAGAAATAATCATTATTCGACACTCTATCCTCATATATTACTATATTATTTATGCAACTTAGTAATTCAAATGCTTTCACACCGTTATTTCATAAGATCTTCTTCCGAGAATACATCCTCAATCGCTGCACCCGGTGCTACCATCGGCCATACTTTATCATCACTGTCAATGATACACTCGATCAAGACCGGGGCCTTCAATGCAATTGCTTCCTTCAGTACCGGTTCAACCTCTTCCATCTTCGTAATTCGATATGATTTTGCACCCATTGCTTCTCCGAGCTTCACAAAATCTACCTTGTCACTTAAATTGGTATTCGAATAACGCTGCTCATAGAACAAGGATTGCCACTGACGAACCATACCAAGTACATGATTATTGAAAATAATCTCTATGATTGGAATGTCATATCGCGTAGCTGTTGCAATCTCATTCATATTCATTCGAAAGCATCCGTCACCAGCGATATTTACAACTGTTCTGTCCGGCATACCAACCTTAGCTCCAATACAGGCACCAAGTCCGTAACCCATGGTTCCTAATCCACCGGAGGTGATAAAGGTTCTTGGTAATTTATACTTGAAATATTGAGCTGACCACATCTGATGCTGGCCAACCTCGGTTGTTATAATTGCATCACCGCCTGTAACTTCATATAACTTTTCTAAAATATAAGGTCCGGTTAACCTATCCTTATGATACTTCAGTGGATACTGTTTCTTCAGATTAATAATGTGATCTACCCATTCTTTATTATTATGCTGCTCAATTCGTTTGTTCAGAATCGCTAGTACTTCCTTTACATCACCAATAACACTGTAATATGCCGGTACATTCTTATTAATTTCAGCCGGGTCGATATCAATATGAAGAATCTTCGCATTCTTCGCAAATTTCTTCGCATTACCGGTAACGCGGTCAGAGAATCTAGCTCCGATTGCGATTAATAGATCGCACTCGGTTACACCAAGGTTGGAAGCCTTCGTGCCATGCATTCCGAGCATTCCTGTATAACGGTCTTCTGTTCCGTCATAAGCTCCCTTACCCATTAATGTATCTGTTACAGGAGCATCAATCTTTTCAACAAATTCTTTTAACTCATCATGTGCTTCTGAAATAACCGCTCCGCCTCCAACAAAGATAAAGGGTTTCTTAGCATGCTTGATTAATTCAACTGCGTTCTTTAAATCATGCTCCGTAATCTCATCGGTCTTTCTCAGAATCGGTTCCGGTGTCACCTTCGAATATTTTGTCTTAGCTGCTGTAACATCCTTCGTGATATCCACAAGAACCGGTCCGGGTCTTCCCGAACGTGCAATGCGGAATGCTTTTCGGATGGTATCAGCCAATTTTGTAACATCCTTAACAATATAATTGTGCTTTGTAATCGGCATCGTCACACCTGCGATATCTATCTCCTGAAAGGAATCCCTTCCGAGCAGATTTACAGCAACATTAGCCGTAATCGCTACTAATGGAACACTATCCATATATGCGGTAGCAATACCGGTTACCAAATTCGTAGACCCGGGTCCTGAGGTTGCAAAACAAACACCAACCTTACCTGTTACTCTTGCATATCCGTCTGCAGCATGGGAAGCTCCCTGCTCATGGGAGGTTAGGATATGCCTAATCTCATTACTGTGCTTATATAATTCATCGTAAATATTTAAAATCGTTCCGCCCGGATAACCGAATACGGTATCTACGCCTTGTTCCTTTAAACATTCAATTACGATTTGAGAACCTGTTAATTCCATATTAATTACCTCTCTTTCATTCTGCACTTAGCAGCATGTTTTCGCTTTGTCGTTATTTCGCTCTAGGTACTTCAAGGATTGCACCACGGTTTCCGCTTGTAACCATAGCAACATAGCGGGATAAGTAACCGGTTGTAATCTTCGGCTCACGGGGCTGCCATTTTACTCTTCTGGCTTCCAGCTCCTCTTCCGAGACGACAAAGTTCAAGGTGTTGGCATTAATATCAATCTGTATGATGTCACCTTCTTCAACAAGTGCTATATTGCCACCCACTGCAGCTTCCGGTGATACATGACCGATGCAGGCTCCTCTGGATGCTCCGGAGAAGCGTCCGTCCGTAATCAATGCAACGGAGGATCCAAGTCCCATCCCCATGATTGCACTGGTAGGGTTTAGCATTTCCCTCATTCCCGGACCACCTTTCGGACCTTCGTAACGGATAACCACTACATCTCCTGATACAATTTGACCGTCTTTGATCGCGATTATTGCATCTTCTTCACAGTCAAATACCCTTGCAGGTCCTTCGTGCTTTAACATCTCGGGAGCTACTGCAGAGCGTTTAACAACACCGGAGTCAGGTGCTAAATTCCCTTTTAAGATTGCAATTCCACCAATCTCGCTGTAGGGATTATCAATCGGTCGGATAACCTCAGGATTAAGATTCCTGCAATTGGCGATATTCTCTCCCACCGTCTTTCCCGTAGCAGTAATCAGGCTGGTATTAAGGAGTCCCTTCCTATTTAATTCATTCATGACTGCATAAACGCCACCTGCTTCGTTCAAGTCCTCCATATATGTATGACCTGCCGGAGCAAGATGACATAAGTTCGGTGTTTTCGCGCTTACTTCATTCGCAATATCTATGTTTAAGTCAAAACCCACTTCATGAGCAATTGCCGGAAGATGGAGCATTGTGTTCGTGGAACAACCAAGTGCCATATCTACCGTGAGAGCGTTCATGAAAGCTTCTTTTGTCATAATATCTCTTGGCTTAATATCTTTTTCTAATAATTCCATGATTTTCATTCCTGCATGCTTTGCTAGTCTAATACGTTCGGAGTATGCCGCAGGAATTGTGCCGTTACCTTTTAGTCCCATACCGATTGCTTCTGTCAGACAGTTCATGGAATTCGCTGTATACATGCCTGAACAGGATCCGCAGGAAGCACATGCTTTATTTTCATATTCTTCTACTTCTTCTTCCGTCATCTTACCTGCAGCGTAAGCACCTACTGCTTCAAATAAGGAAGATAAGCTGGTCTTCTGTCCATTAACACGTCCTGCCAGCATCGGACCTCCGCTGACAAATATCGTAGGAATATTGAGTCTTGCTGCAGCCATAAGTAAACCAGGCACATTCTTATCACAATTTGGTACCATAACAAGTGCGTCAAACTGATGAGCCATAGCCATCGCTTCGGTAGAATCAGCAATCAGATCTCGGGTAACCAAGGAATACTTCATTCCCTGATGGCCCATTGCGATACCATCACAGACAGCGATTGCAGGGAAAACAAGTGGTGTTCCACCTGCCATTGCGACACCCAACTTAACGGCATCAACAATTTTGTCCAGGTTAATATGACCGGGAACAATCTCGTTATAAGAATTCACGATACCAATGAGTGGCTTTCTCATCTCTTCCTTGGTCAACCCCAGTGCATTAAACAAAGACCTGTGGGGTGCTTGTGCCATTCCGGTTTTTACTGCGTCACTTCTCATCCTTTAACCACCTTTCTTCTTATTATAATAGATAATATATCTTAAATTTGAATATGCATCACTTTAAAGTTGTAGAGTATATAATAAAGGATTTCCTACTAAAAAGCAATGTTAAATTACAAAAAGTTATGAATTATTTTCCACTATAATTAATAATTATACTCACTTACAAAAATGGAATAGTAGGCTTGAAAATGCTATTGTTTTCCATTTTATTAGTATGTAATTTTTAATATCATAATTGCTTATAATAATCTTCAGAATTCATATTTCATCGCCCAATATTTTACTTATACAGTTCATGTAATAAAAACGTAAAGTATATGTTAATTCCATGTAAAATATGTATATTTCGCCAGATAATGATGTAAAATTCGCGTAATTTTTACGTAAATTATGATTGCTTATGTCTTTTATTCGTGTTAAAATTCTACTGATTGGTTACTATGAAGATTTTTCTATTTAATTAAGCTTTAGGAGGCGCTATTATGACTATTACTTTAGCTGAGTTTTTTTCGCAGCTTACATCAAACCCAGCCTTATTTATAACGGTTGCATTAGTATTGGGTGTTATCTTGGTAAACGGATGGACCGATGCTCCCAATGCCATTGCCACCTGCGTTTCAACAAGGTCCATCAGTCCTAAGAAAGCTATTATCATGGCTGCAATATTCAATTTCCTAGGTGTATTAGTTATGACTATGGTTAACAATGCCGTAGCTTATACCATTTATAAAATGGTTGACTTCGGTGATAACTACAAATACGCATTGGTTGCTTTATGCGCAGCATTGTTCGCTATCGTTGTATGGGCAACTGCAGCATGGGCATTCGGTATCCCAACTAGTGAGTCACATGCATTGATCGCAGGTATCACTGGTGCAGCTATCGCAATTCAAGGTGGTCAAGGTATTAACTTTCATGAATGGCAGAAAGTTCTCATTGGCTTATTAATGTCTTCTGTCTTAGGGTTTGGTCTCGGTTACGTTATTACAAGAACGGTCGCCTTCCTATTTAAAGGTTTTGACAAACGTAAGACCACAGGTATGTTTAAGAGTGGTCAGGTTCTTGGTGGTGCTGCTATGGCGTTCATGCATGGTGCGCAGGATGGCCAGAAATTTATGGGTGTATTCCTCCTTGGAGTATTCCTTGCAAAAGGGCAAGGCAATGTAACAGAATTTAGCGTTCCGCTCTGGTTAATGGTTCTTTGTTCCTTAGTCATGGCTCTCGGAACTTCAATTGGTGGTTATAAAATTATTAAAACAGTTGGAATGGGAATGGTTAAGATGAATCCTTATCAAGGCTTTTCTGCTGACATCGCTGCAGTTATCTGTCTCTTTTTAGCAACCAACTATGGTATACCGGTTAGTACCACTCACACTAAGACAACCGCAATCATGGGTGTTGGTGCAGCGAAAAGAATGTCCAGTGTTAACTGGAGCGTTGTAAAAGAAATGGTATTAGCCTGGTTTTTAACTTTTCCCGGTTGTGGTTTATTAGGATTTTTAATGTCGTATCTATTTATGAAAATATTTTAAATAAGGAAGGAAATATAATAAAATGGCAAAAAAAAGTGGTTATAATTATTTCGATGCATTTGCAGATCTTTCAAAATACTCTTACAATTTAGCAGTAACCTTACACGAGACTTTAAGCAACTTCGATCCCTCTCACATCACAGAGAAGGTAAAGGCAGCTCATACAATTGAGCATAATGCAGATTTAGCTAAACATGAAATCATGAACCGTCTGGTTAAGGAGTTTCTTCCTCCCATCGAGCGTGAAGACATCACTTCCTTAACTCAGGAAATTGATGATGTTACAGACTCTGTTGAGGATGTATTGATTTATATTGATATGTTTAATATTCAGACCATTCGTCCTGAAATCCTTAAATTTACAAGTTTACTTGTAACCTGCTGTAAAGCAATGGATGTAGCTTGCGAAGAATTCAAAAATTTTAAAAGCTCCAAAAAGCTGCGCGAAAAAATTGTTGAAGTTAATCGTTTGGAAGAGGAATGCGATGCTTTATATGTAACTACAATGCGTAACCTTTATCACACCTCGAAGGATCCGATCGAATTAATGTGCTGGACAGAAATCATTCACCGTCTTGAAAAATGTGCAGACAATTGCGAAGATGTTGCAAATGTAATCGAAAGCATTGTTATGAAGAATTCCTAATTTACCGATATTCTATGTACGCGACGATAAAACATATGGGGAAGGGCATGGTAAATCATGAATCTGGAAAAGCACAAAGCATTTATAATAAATTTTACTTACTTTACCATTATATTATTATTAGTATATGTGGGGATTAAGTTTGTTCTTCCGCTATTAATGCCCTTTGTAATTGGTATGATTATCGCTGTATCATTTCGTAAATTAATTGATTTAATTGAGAAAAAGACCCGTATGAAACGAGTATTAGTCTCAATTTTAATGTTAATCGTATTTTATGGAATTTTAGGGTTTTTTATTGTGTTGATTGGATTTAAGCTATTTGATTTCGTCGGAGCATTATTCTCCAGTTTACCTGATTTGTATCAGGAAACAATTCTTCCGGCACTTACTAAATTAACAAATGATTTATCCTTTAACTTCCCTAGCATTAAACCATATATCGATGATTTTAACATTAACGACTCCCTCTTTAACTTTATTAATAACGCTAGTTCTACGGTAGTTGGAATGATAACAGGATTGGCAGGTCAGGTTCCTGCGCTATTGATTAAGTTTATTTTCACTATTGTTTCCTCTTTCTTCTTTACGATTGAATATTATAAAATTACTCATTTTGTAATACTTCAGTTTAAAGGCGAACGTAGGGAAATGTTATTAAGGCTGAAAGGAAGCGGTCTTGGAACACTTGGTAAATTCGTCAGAGCATATTCAGCGATTATATCAATTACCTTTGTGGAATTATCCACAGGCTTTTGGCTTCTTGGCATTCCCAACGCTTTATTACTTGGATTATTAGTTGCAATTATTGATGTCATGCCTATTCTTGGTACCGGAGCTGTGCTTCTTCCCTGGGCAATCATCGGCTTCATCATTGGCAATACAAAAATCGGTATCGGTATGTTGGTGCTTTACATTATCATCACTGCTGTTCGTCAGACCATAGAACCTAAGATTGTAGGGCAACAAATAGGACTACATCCGATTGTCACATTGCTTCTGATGTATGTTGGTGCTCAGCTAATGGGTGTGTTGGGATTACTAATGCTACCGATCATCGCCACCATACTTGTTAAACTAAACTCAGAGGGAACCATACATTTGTTTAAAAAAGTATAATAGTAAGCGGTTGTCATAACAACCGCTTATTTTTTTGCAAAAAACAGGACTGTAATTCTAAACTGCTTTATTTTTTTGCAAAAAACAAGACAGTAATTATAAACTGCCTTGTTTTTTTGGTTTACTATTTGATTAAAATGTCTTATCCTTAGGTGCAAAGGTCGCACAGTCTGTCTGATCTGATTCCTTAGCATTTCTAGGTTCAACCTCGATTTTTTCTGCTGCACAGTGATCGCCATTCATATAATATTCACAAGTATTTACCACACATTTTATTCCTTCATTCGGTTTATCCATTTTTCTGATTGCCATTATTATCCCTCCAAACAATTAATAATTACATGATTACAGTATTATTGTTTGTAGAGAAACCAAGAAAAATTCATGCCATTTTTATAATATTAAGAGATGCTATTTTGCTTCAAAAATTTTTAATAATCTTAAATAATGATTCGCTTCACGCAGTGTATGATCACCCAACAAAGGTATAATAATAGATTTCACTTTACATTCAAGGATTCCTTCTGTTCCCTGCGCTTTGAAATTACGCAGATCCTTAGTAGCACGCAAGGTAGTCTCTGTAAGGCGATTATTATGCACCGGCCTTGTCATATCCATAGCTTCCTTCGCTTCCATAGTTAAACGGTCAAACTGATTGCCAAAATCATTCGCTGCTTTAATCAATTCTTCTTCCGATGGATCCAGAAGACCTCGAATGAATTTGGAATGCTCAGCCATAATCTGATTCCAGAAAGCCTCCTGTTCATAAGAATCTCTTAGCAGATTAATCTCTTCCCTGTTCTGTAGTCTTCTGATCAATCGTTGATACAGACGAGCTTCTCTCAATATATGCTCGATTAGTAACGGATAACTGACTGTAAACATCCTGCATTCCAATACATTTCTTAAAATATTATTCTTGAATTGGATTATGTCTTCCAACAGGTCCAAGGCCCGATGATTTACCATAGCGACCCTTCTATCAAGTCCAACTTTGTAATGATCCGAACCACATCCAAGACCAGCTGCAGCTTCTGTTAGCTTGGTTGCAATCGGAACTCCCGTATAAAATTCTGTTGTTTTCTCTGCTTCAAGAGTATATTTTGTTACTACTTCTCCTGATTGTAAAAGATCTTGGCTGACAATTCCATCTGAGAGGGCAATTACATCGGCAAGAAGCTCACCAAAAGCTATCTGTAACTCCTGTGCCCTTTCGATATATTTGCTGTCCCTCGGCGTAAAGCTCAGCTGAAGAAAGAGAGCATGTTCTTTCATAATTCTTGCAAAGAACAAATGCGTCTCAAGTGATTGCCGAATAAAATCAATTCTCGGTAACATGATATCCCTCCTATATATGAAATACTTCTTTTTTTACTCATACTATTATTTTATTAATCGACAATTTATTTGTTCCATTATTCGGTAAAATCATCTCGACACAACGAAGTTTTCACAAAAAAGGAGCTCCCCAGAAGTCTCCAGTCTTATCGTTTTCACGACAGCATGTCAGTACTCCTTTGGCAGCTCCTTTTCGTATAATAACTAACCTTCTTTATAATCAAAGGTAGTGTTTCATGTTAATCCATCAGTTAGTCTGGAAATTGCTCAGCAATTCCTTCGGCCATCATATCTGCCATCTCAAGTGCCTGCATTTCAATCTCATCATGACCGTTGATGCTCTCTGTATAATTTTTTGCTATCATATCGGCTACGCTGGCGCTTAATAGATCCAGATGCTCGTTCATCATAGCACTCCAATCCTCTTCACTCCAGTTAGGATTAATATTTCCTAAAAGCTCAGCAATCTGTTCTGCATTCTGGCGCCATCTCTGATCAGCTTCCATCATTGCATCATTGTTACCAGCTTTAGCAGCCTGAACCAGCTCTGCAGCAATCGTTAGGTGCTCCGTTAACAAATCTGCAAATGTCTGTGCAATCTCTTCTCCATACAACGGTAAAAGTGCGTTTGCAAAATCCACAGGATTACGAAGTAATCTTTGTACAATCAATTCCGTCTCGGGAAGCTCATGGATAATTCCCGTAACAGCCGCACTCGTCCAGTGCACATGCTGCTCCCATAGCATACGGAAGAGATTCACCAGATCTTCCATATCATTTACCATAACATCATCATCATTATCATTATTGTTGTCATTGCCGTTAGGATAGGAAGGATACTGATATCCGGGTCTGATCGTAACTACTTGACCAATGAGTAGGTTTCTCGGCTCTATTCCCGGATTTAACTCCATGATTGAATCCACTGTAGTGTTGAATACCTGTGCCAGCATCCATATGGTATCATATGGCCTTATTGTATATCGTATCGTACCATTCATATCAATTACCATCGCCTAATAGAAGTTCTACATCACAATATGACAGCACTAAGGAAAGTGTTACACTGCTACTGTTACTGCTTACTGTTACTGCTACTGTTACTGCTTACTGTTATTGCTTACTGTTATTGCTTACTGTTACTGCTTACTGTTACTGTTACTGTTACTTTTGCTGTTTACTGTTGATATAGTTGATTAAGCCTTCTGCTTTGATGATTTTCTGCATAAATTCCGGAAATGCCTGGCCTTGATACTGAGTTCCCTTGGTGTGGTCATAGATGAGTCCGCTATCAAAATCAATCTCAACCTTATCTCCTGCTTCAATTTCCTTCGCTGCCTCTGGGCATTCGATAATCGGCAGGCCAATATTAATCGCGTTACGATAGAAAATTCTCGCGAAGGTCTCAGCAATTACACAGCTGATACCGGATGCTTTTATTGCAATTGGTGCATGTTCCCTGGACGAACCACAGCCAAAGTTCTTGTTGGCAACCATAATATCTCCAGCCTTTACTCTATTTACAAAATCCCTATCGATATCCACCATACATTTAGTCGCTAACTCCTTTGGATCTGAGGAATTCAAATACCTTGCCGGAATAATAACGTCTGTATCTACATTATCACCATATTTGTGTACTGTTCCAAATGATTTCATAATAACCTCCATTCTGCCGCTAGGCAGTTCACCCTAGCCTACATTCTGACGACTCACTATAATCCCAACTCACTTGGGCCGGAAAGCTTGCCGGTTACAGCGCTAGCCGCCGCTACAGCAGGACTCGCTAGGTAAACCTCTGATTTTACATGTCCCATACGGCCGACAAAGTTACGGTTCGTAGTTGCAACAGCTCTTTCGCCTGCTGCCAGGATGCCCATGTGCCCACCCAGACACGGTCCGCAGGTCGGGGTACTAACAACAGCGCCTGCTTTAATGAAGGTCGCAAGTAAACCTTCTTCCATTGCCTGAAGATAAATATTCTGTGTAGCCGGGAAAACGATTACACGTAATCCCTTCGCTACCTTTCTGCCTTCTAGAATCTTAGCAGCTATTCTTAAATCATCAATACGTCCGTTGGTACAGGAACCGATGACTACTTGATCAATCTTAATCTCTCCTACTTCATCAATAGTTCTTGTATTCTCCGGAAGATGAGGGAAAGCTACTGTAGGCTTTAACGTTGATAAATTTATGGTAAAGGTTTCATCATATTCTGCGTCAATATCTGCTTTATATATCTTATACTCCTTGGTGGAATGCTCCTTGATATATTGGATTGCTAATTCATCCACCGGAAAGATCCCATTCTTAGCACCGGCTTCAATTGCCATATTAGCCATGGCAAAACGATCATCCATCGTAAGATTACTGATACCGTCTCCGATAAACTCCATGGATTTATACAGTGCGCCATCCACTCCGATCATACCGATAATGTGAAGAATAACATCTTTACCGCTGACCCATTTTTCAGGCTTACCTGTCAATACGAATTGGATAGCGGAGGGTACCTTGAACCATGCCTGACCGGTTACCATGCCTGCCGCCATATCTGTGCTGCCAACACCGGTAGAGAAAGCTCCAAGTGCCCCATAGGTACAGGTGTGAGAATCAGCACCGATTACCACATCTCCTGCAACAACCAATCCTTTTTCCGGTAAGAGAGCATGCTCAATACCCATTTCACCGATCTCAAAATAATTTGTAATATCATATTCTTTTGCGAATTCACGGACACATTTACAATGTTCCGCTGATTTAATATCCTTATTCGGGGTGAAATGATCGGGAACCAGTGCAATTTTATCCTTATCAAACACTTTCTTTACCGTCATTTTCTCCAACTCATGGATAGCAACCGGTGCTGTTACATCGTTGCCGAGAACCAAGTCCAGATCCGCTTCGATTAACTGACCTGCAACGACCTTATCAAGGCCTGCATGTGCTGCAAGTATCTTCTGCGTCATTGTCATACCCATACTATATTCCTCCCTTACTTAATTTCCTCAACGATCAGGCTGCCCATCTCATTTGTTCCAACCAGAACCATACCTTCTGAAATGATGTCGATTGTCCGAAACCCTTTTCTCAGGACTGTTTTCACTGCCGCTTCAATCTCGTCTGCTTCTTCCTTTAAGTCAAAGGAATAGCGAAGCATCATAGCTGCAGATAGAATAGTAGCAATCGGGTTTGCTTTATTCTGTCCTGCAATATCAGGAGCAGAACCATGGCTGGGTTCATATAAGCCAAGCTTGGTATCACCCAGACTTGCAGAAGCTAACATTCCGATAGAACCTGTAATCATGCTTGCTTCATCGGATAAAATATCACCAAACATATTCTCTGTTAGAATTACATCGAACTGCCTCGGGTTCTTCACGAGTTGCATAGCGCAGTTATCAACCAACATATCCGTAAGCTCGACTTCCGGATAATCCTTCGCAACTTCCTTAGTAACCTGTCTCCAGAGTCTGGAGGAATCGAGCACATTAGCTTTATCCACGCTACAGACCTTTTTATTACGTTTCATGGCAACTTCGAAAGCCCATTTTGCAATTCTACGAATCTCGTTCTCGTCATATACAAGAGTATCCATAGCCTTTCTGATTCCGTTCTCTTCTACCGTGCTGCGTTCTCCAAAGTAAAGGCCACCAGTCAATTCCCTTAGAACAATAAAGTCAAAACCATTACCGATGATATCCTCCTTCAGTGGACACGCACCCCTTAACTCTTCATACAATACAGCCGGTCGTATGTTAGCAAATAGATTCAAACCCTTGCGGATTGCTAATAAACCTGCTTCCGGTCTTAGATGCGGAGGAAGACTGTACCAGTTGGATTGACCCACATTACCTCCAACAGCACCAAGGAGTACGGAGTCACTCCTCTTCGCTGTCTCCAGAGCTTCCTTCGTTAGCGGCTCCCCAGTTGCATCGATGGAAACACCACCCATGAGAACCTCAGTATAATGAAACCTATGTCCATACTTGCTCCCAATCTGATCAAGCACTTTCTTCGCCTCAGTAATAATCTCCGGCCCGATACCATCCCCCGGAATCACAGCAATATTAAAATCCATTCACCCGATCCTCCAAATATATATTATTCTTTTAACCCCACTTTACGAACTAAGAATGTTATTGCCCAAACCGCATCTCAAACAAATTAGTTGTTCTTCTGAGCATTACCCTTCACTTACCAAGAAATTAATCTATATCTATAACTAACCTAATAACGCTCTTCATCTTTATTTTCTAATGTCCCACACACTCCTGTGTATTTTCTATTGCTATTCTAACATTAACTCTGGTATAATAATAATACATATTAATAATGTCTATTATAACCAGATGTAATAGTACAGAAACTTCGGAGGTAGATAAACTACGTTGCTTTACAAAATCAATTTTACCACCACACAAAGTTAGTTGGTCTTGAAGAAAGGAATGGATAATATTATGGAAGAAAACCTATCTTTATATCATGTGTTTAACAGCGTAGCCGAGGCCGGTAATATCTCCCATGCTGCAAAGCAGCTATTCATCAGCCAGCCGGCTGTCAGTAAAGCAATTCAAAGTCTTGAAGACAACCTTAAGACCACCTTGTTTGTACGAAGCTCACGGGGAGTGAAAATGACCGAGGAAGGTAAGCTTCTATATGAGCATACCAGATCTGCTTTCGATACCTTACATAGAGGTGAGGAAAGCCTGAAGAGGATTCATGATCTAGGCATCGGGCATCTACGGATCGGTGCCAGCACTACACTCTGCAAGTTTTTACTCTTACCCTACTTAGACGGTTTTGTCAGGGAAAACCCCCATATTAAGATAACGATTGAAAACCAGTCCTCTGCTTATACATTAAAGCAACTGACGAATGGCACCCTAGACGTCGGTCTTGTTGCCAAACCCGAGAATCTGGAGGAATACCAATTTATATCCCTCGGAGAAATCGAAGATATCTTCGTTGCAACCAAAACTTATCTGGGTAATCTCAAGCAAAGGGAAAGCAGTTCAGACGTCTTTTCTACTGCTAACATTATGTTACTTGATAAAGAAAATGTTTCCCGTAAATATATTGATGATTATTTTAAAGCAAACTCCATCGAGCCGAAACAAATCATGGAAATCAGCAATATGGATCTGCTGATTGAATTCACGAAAACCAGCCTTGGCGTCGGCTGCGTCATTAAGGAATTTGTAGCTGCCGAACTTTCCTCCGGAGCATTGATACAGATACCGCTTAAGACCCCAATTAACAAACGAGAAGTTGGCTTCTCTTACATCAAGAATGCCTATCTTCCGGATTCCATGTTTAAATTTATGGATTTTATCACAAAATAATGAGATTTTATTTAAAAATTGCTTGATAACATCGTCTGTTTAAGCTGATGTTATCAAGCAATTTTTTATGTGTTAGTTCTTATTCTCCTAAATCTCCGGTTTCACTTCCGGTACAGGTGTTGGAGTAGCTTCCGGTGTAGGAGTCACTTTGGGTGCGGGTGTCGGTGTCGGTGCTTCCAGATATTCCGGACGTTCGTCAACAAGAAAATCCGCATTTATATAGCAGACTGCATCATTATATAAGATATTTGCCCATCCATCTACTATTTCTATTACTTCTACCTTTTCGGCATGTACCAAAAATCCTACCGGTGCGCCTTCAGTGGAAGCAGTAGGACGTACATTCAGAAATGCGCCATATTCATCCAACTTGACATACATCGGGGTTGTTTGTCCAACATGTATTTCCTTCGGTGTCGGGGTAGCTTCTTCCACTTCTTGTGTTTCCTCTGTCTCAGTAGCTTCTTCCGTCTCATCCTTAGTAGTATTATCTGTTACTTCTTCCGGCATCTGGGTCGGAATGAAGCTTGTCATCTGCTCCTTGTTTTTACATCCTGTCAGTATAAATACTGTTACTATTATTAATAGAATTATGCTCTTTTTCATATTGTTCACACTCCAAATTCAACAATGAATACCTTATCTATAATAGCACATTTAACCTATATTACAATAAATAATTTGCAGTTTTACCTAATTTTAATATCTTTTAATAATTTTGTAAAAGCGGAAAATGCATTCGGTATGCTATATTTTAAAGCAATCTCTTCCCTGTCGGCAAAGATTAGCCGGTTTTCCTTACAGACCTCCGGTTCCAATGAGGAAAGCTTAATATGGTATCCTACCATATGCCATTCCACATGGGAGAAGATGTGCTTTGCATCACCAAGTAGCGTAACTGATGTTGGTGAGACACCAAATTCCTTAAACTTATTCGCAAGCTGCATCTCATTAAGCCGCTCGTTAAGTCCGGGAAGCTCCCAAAGTCCTGCCAAAAGTCCTTTCTCCTCTCTCTTACGAAGGGCATATTTGTCCTGATATTCAATTAAAAGGATGGTCCGTTCTTCCTTCCTACGTTCCTTCTTCTCCTTTTTAACCGGTATTTGCATCATGTTATCCTCGTGAAACGCTTTGCAAAGATGCATTACGGGACATTGCTCACAGAGAGGTTTCCCATTTGGAAGACATATGGTAGCACCCAACTCCATCAATGACTGATTAAAATCTCCCGGTCGGTCCATCGGTACTATTCTCATTAAATCCAGCCATAATTCCTTCTTAACACTATCCTTCGTAATATCATCAAAGCTTGCTGCTATTCGTTTCGTTACTCGCAATACATTCCCATCAACTACTGGCACCGATATCTGAAAAGCTATAGATGCAATTGCTCCCGCTGTATAGGTACCGATCCCCGGAAGCTTTAACAGTTCTGGATAATCTGCCGGTAGTTCTCCCGCGTAATCACTCATAACAATCTGAGCAGCTTTTTGCAGGTTCCTTACTCGGTTATAATATCCTAGTCCTTCCCACAGCTTAAGAAGCTTCTCTTCCTCCGCTTCAGCCAGTGCTCTAATGTCCGGCAGTGCATTGATAAACCGGTCAAAATACCCTTTTACCGCTTCCACTCTCGTCTGTTGGAGCATGATTTCCGACACCCAGACATAATAAGGTTTCGGATTCTCTCTCCAGGCAAGAATTCTTGCGTTATAGTCGAACCAATCAAGCAGATAAGGTACGATTGCTTCATAATTATATGCCATATGTATTCTCCTTTAACATCCACCTAAGGAATAAACGGAGCTTTTTCATCAACCGTCAAACCTAATTGTAGCTGATTCCCTACCCATCTTCAAGGCTTACCGTAAATTGGTAAAGAGGCTGATCTATTCCTTCTCCAGGAACTTATACTGCGACATATAAAGCTCGTGATAGTAACCACCCTGTTCTATCAACTCGTCGTGAGTACCCATTTCCTGAATCAGACCACAATCCACATACAGGATACAGTTAGAATTCTTAATCGTGGAAAGCCTGTGAGCGATGATGAAGGAGGTACGGTTAGCAAGGAGCTTAGTCAAACCTTCCTGCAGGAGAATTTCTGTTTCTGTATCGATACTTGAGGTTGCTTCATCGAGGATCAATATCTTCGGATCAGCGAGGAGCGCTCTGGCGAAACTGATCAACTGCCTCTGTCCTACCGATAATCTGGTACCGCGTTCATTTACTTCCGTATGATATCCACTCTCCATGTTTACGATGAAATCATGAGCTCGGACTGTCTTCGCCGCCTCAATTACCTGTTCATCCGTAGCTTCCATATTACCATAACGGATATTGTCCATGATAGTACCCGAGAAGATGAAGCTGTCCTGCAGCATGACACCCATTTGCTTACGTAGGGAGCTGATGGTTACCTTGCTGATATCAACTCCATCAATAGTAACCAGACCGGAATCCAGATTGTAGAATCGGCTAATCAGGTTAATGATCGTGGTTTTACCTGCCCCCGTAGGGCCAACAATGGCAATTGTATCGCCGATATTTGCTTTAAAGCTGATACCGTTCAGAACCTTAACATCATCTTCATAGCTGAAGGTAACATCCTTGAATTCCACTTCACCCTGAATGGAGGGCATCTCAACCGCATCTGCACAGTCCATTACAAGAGCCGGTTCATCGATGGTCTCAAAGATGCGTTCTAAGTAAGATACAGCCGTCAACAGGGAATTATAAAAGCTTGCCAAGGTATTGACCGGAGCCCAGAACCTTCCTACATAACCCGTCATTGCAATCAGAACACCGGTGGTAATTCCTTTCATTCCGTTATCCAGCCATGCAACACCAAGTACATAGATTGCTACGTTTGTCCAGGTTGAAATGTTCTGGATTGCCGGCCAAAGTAAGAAGTTAAGCTTAACCGCCTTCATCCAGGCCTCCCGGTAATCACTGCTCAGAGTGTTAAATATCTTAACATTCTCCTGCTCTCTTGTGAAACTCTGAGTAACGCGGATTCCATTGATACTTTCCGCGATGTAGGCATTTAGGTTGGAGGATTTATTACTGGAGCGTTGCCATGCAACCCTTTGCTTCTTCTTAATGATGAAGATCATGATCATAAGCAAAGGAAGACCGATTAAACAAACGATCGTTAATCTTACATTGACATAGAGCATAAATCCAACAATGAAGAATAGACTGAACAGTTCTGTTATCGTATTAACAATACCGTTGGAAAGCAGATCGCTCAAACTGTTAACATAATTGACTACCCTAACTTGTATCTTGCCGTGAGGCTTATCATCATAATACGAGAAGGGTAACTCCTGCAGGTGATGGAAGATATCACTTCGAATTCTATGGATGATATTTTGCCCCAGTCTTGAAGTGATTGTTGTCTTGGCGGCGATAATCAGCGAGATTATTAAGTAGATTACTAACAGTAGGATACAAATCAAGATAATCCCCTTGATATCTTTCTTCGGAATATAAACATCCATAATTTCCATCAGGAAGATTGGAGTAAGTAATCCCAATGCTGAAGAAATCGTTGTTAATAAAATTGTGATAATAATATCCTTACCGAAAGGTTTTATGTATTTTGCCAATCTCTTCAGATGAGAAAAATTAAATTCCGACTGTAATGTCTCATCAATATCATATTTATTTCTAGCCATTAGCATTCGCCCCCTTTCACGGAAGTCGAATTTCCGCCGTTCATCGTATCAAAATCACCATATTGATGGTGGAATACTGTACTATAATATCCGTCTTTCGCCAATAGCTCATCATGCGTACCCGCTTCCATAATCTGACCGTTATCCACAACTAAGATCTGATCTGCATCCTTGATGGAAGAAATTCTATGTGCAATGATGAATACTGTCTGCCTCTTGTTCAGGGATCCGAGGGCGTTCTGGATCTGGGATTCTGTCTCCATATCTACTGCGGAGGTCGTATCATCCAGAATAATGACGGAAGGATTCTTAAGAAGTGCTCTCGCTAAGGATATTCGCTGCTTCTGTCCACCGGATAACCCGACACCTCTTTCCCCGACGATGGTGTCATAACCTTCCGGCATCTGCAGAATAAAGTTATGGGCATTGGCAATCTTCGCTACTTTCTCCACCTCTTCAAAGCTACAGTTCGGTCTGCCGTAAGCAATATTACCCTCTATCGTATCAGAGAACAAGAACACATCCTGCATCGCCATGCCAATATTGTCACGGAGGGAGAACAAGTCCATATCCTTCAGGTTGATTCCATCAATCTTAATCTCGCCGGAGGTTACATCATAGAAGCGGCAAAGAAGATTCATCAGAGTTGATTTACCGGAGCCTGTAGCACCAATAATACCCACAGTCTGTCCGGGTTTTACACGGAAATTAATGTCGGTCAGGATTACTTCATCATCTGCCTTATAGCTGACATGGGTGAATACAATATCACCTTTCAGCCGCTTCGCAGCAACAGCATTTTCCGGATCTCGGATCTCCGGTTCCACGATAACAGTGGAATAAATCTTCTCCACTGAGCTTAAGAAGTTCTGATAATCGTTAGCAAGCCAACCTGCTTGTCGTAACGGCTGATTCAACATCCATAAGTAACCGCTTGCTGTAACAAGACTACCCATGGTCATGTCTCCACGGATTACCATAATACCCCCAAACAGATATAGGATGATGGATAATACGTTTGCCAGGAATTCAAAGATTGGTACATATTTTCTCCATACATTCGCTGCGTTTAGCTGTGCTTCCCGGTAGCCGTCATTTTCCTTCTCAAACTTCTCTATCTCAAAATCTTCTTTCGCGAAAGCCTTCACTACTCGGTTACCACTGACATTTTCCTGAACCGCTGTATTCAGGCTGGAGAAATGTGCTCTGATATTACGGAACGCGGGCTTCACTGCCATCAATTGTTTATAGGTAGCCCATGCTGTGAGCGGTAATACAGTAATCATGATCAGTGCCAGACGCCAATCTACTACAAACATCATGATCAGCGCTATGATAAAAAGTAAACTATTTTCATAAATGTTGTAAATAACCCAAGCAACAAAATGTCGGATGGCATCCATATCACCGGTCTGCCGGGACATGAGATCACCGGTACGGTTCTTATTGTAGAAGTTAAAATCCTGCGCTAAAAGTCTCCGATATACATAATCCCTCATGGTATAAAGCATGTTCTGTGAGGACCTTTCAAAAATAATCATAAACCAAAACTTAATCGCCGAACGTAGAAGAGTTGTAACAATCATGATTATTACCATCAATGGTAATAAAGAATGATTTCCTTCTATAATAATATCATCTACAATAATACCTGAGATATAAGGGTTAACAATAGCAATAAAACAACAAATTGTCGTCAGGAATAATGCAAATACGAGCTTGGCACGGTATTTTTTTAAAAAGGAATAAAACCATTGCATCGCTGTCATGTGAATACCTCCTCATTGGTATCAAGTTGAATAAATTTTAGACTATCTCATTATAATCTCTTTATGAGCAAATAAAATGGTGAATGTTAATAAAATTATGGAATTTATTATACAAAGAAAGATCTCACTTTCCATTTTTTGCATGACAATGTTACTATAATTCCTTATTAGACATAAATCAACCCTAAATTTCTTTCATAATTTAGATAATATAATTAAATTGCATATATTTCCTTATATTTGACAGCACATTTTGTAAAAAATATTTTCAAAAATTCATTTACCTGGGAATAAGTCTAATGATATAATTGCTTATATACTATTACACCGTTACTACGGTTCATTAGAAGGAAGAAACGCAGCTTTGCAGCGGAATGGAGTTAATGATGGCCTTTGATTACGACTTAACATATAACGATTTTAATCCAACCGTATTCTATGTCTCCAAAGTCAAAATGGTCAATGACGGTGTATATCATGATCATGACTTTACTGAACTCGCATATATATTGTCCGGTAAGGGAAAATATCTGGTAGAAGGAGAAGAATTTGATGTGGATGCAGGAGATCTCGTGATCTGTAATCCCGGGGTGAAACATACCCATATCATTTCGAATCCAAAAGAACCTACTATAGAGTTTATCTCCGGTTTCACGGATTTTCATTTTAAGAATATGACACCGAACTCAATTGAACTGCCAGACGGAAGTCATGTCCTGCATACGTCTGCTGAGTTAAAGCAAGAAATCTCAAAGCACTGCTTTGCAATGATAGCTGAAAAGGAAAGCAGCCAGCTCGGAAGGTATTTTATGTTCAAGACCCATCTGATGCAGATGCTATTGCTGATTATGCGAGAAATCGCCGATGTTGAGAAGACAGAACAAAAAGGATATAATTTTGAAACTTATAATAAAAATTATGCAGTAAACCGTATCGTTACTTATTTAAATGAGAATTATGAAAATAAGATATCTTTAGAACAGATTGCACATAATATGTACTTGAGCCCGGTTTATATTTCGAAGATATTCAAGGAAGAGACCGGGGAGTCCCCCATTAACTATTTGATAAAAATTCGTTTGGAAAAAGCAAAAGATATATTGTTAAATGAGGAAGGCGGCAGTATCAAAAATATTGCTAACCAGGTAGGTTATGATGATGTCTACCATTTCAGCAAGCTATTTAAGAAATACTACGGCATTTCTCCTCTTTATTATAAGAAGAAAGCCCTGAAGAAAAATGCAGCAAACGAATAAGGAAGAAGGTTGTTAGATGAACACATTTGATGCTATATTTTCAAGAAAATCGATCAAGCATTTTAAACATGAGAAGCTCGAGTGGGAAGTTATTGAAGGAATATTGGAATATGCTAATAAGCTTCCTATGTTAATTGAAGGCATAGCCGTTGAATTTAAATTAGTAAGTAATATTGAGGAAAAGCAAGGCTTCAACAGCCCCTTTAACGTAAAGGCTCCATATTACTTATGCATATCCTCGGAAGAGAAAGAGGATTATCTTCTTAATGCAGGTTACGTGATGCAATTGCTGGACCTCTATCTCGCATCGAAAGGGCTTGGAGCATGCTTCTCCATCGTTAGCCCTGGTAGAAGTCTGAAAGCAACCATGAAATACAAATTTGTGATTGCCCTTGCCTTCGGCAAGACTTCTTCTGATCTCTACCGAGACAGTTCCGAAGCGAAACGCCTTCCGGAAAGCGAACTTGTTGTCTATAAAGAAGAGGTTACTCTTGATATCAAACAGGTCCTTAACGCAGCAAGACTTGCTCCCTCCGTACTCAACAGCCAGCCGTGGCGCTTCGTCGTATACCGCAACAGAATCCATGTCTTTGCGAAAAAGAATTTATTCATAGCAAAGGTTCTGGATTATAATAAAATGATTGATATGGGAATTATGATGGCTAATCTCCTGCTCACCGCAGAAGAGCTCTGGGTAGATCTTGCTCTCTCCAAATCTGAGACGCTAAAGAATAAGCCCTTCCAGAACAACGAATATGTCTGCACAATAACAATTGGGTAAATTATGTATATAATATGAATTATAAAATTAAATAGAAAAACTTTAATCCAAGTTATTGACAAACAACTAAATCTATAGTATATTATGTCATGTGCTTACGAGATACCAAAACAAAGCACAACATAATGCGCGAGTGGCTCAGTGGTGGAGTAACGCCTTGCCAAGGCGTGGGTCGCGAGTTCGAATCTCGTCTCGCGCTTATTTAAAAAGTAGATCATCGTAAGATGGTCTACTTTTTTATTCTATTCTAGACCAGATCCAAACTCTCACAAACTGAGATTTGGGAAGAAAAGGAATATCATGTTTCGTTTATACTATAATATAGCTTTAAATAATATGTTATCGAGAGGAGGCTTTTTATTTGAACATAAAGAAACAATTTAGAGAATACATTGATAGACAATATGGTAAACCAATGGGATTATTAGGCATGTGTATTGGTGAAAAAATGGTAAAGCAGCATAGGCCGGAGACGTTTTGGACCCTTCAGTTACTGGATATGAAACCGGATGAAACTGTTTTGGAATTAGGATGCGGTGCAGGATATGCAATGAAACTCCTTCTTGAACAGTCAGCAGTAAGCTTGATTGTGGGATTAGATATATCAAAATCAGTTCTTCGGACAGCTGCTATCAGAAATCGAAAAGAAATAAGAAGAGGAAAACTTCAACTTGTAAAAAATAACATTGGTCATATGACTTTTCAAGATATGAGTTTTAACAAGGTTTTCAGTATCCACTCAGTTTATTTTTGGGAAAACATGCAAAAAAACATAATGGAGATTCACAGAGTACTGAAGCCGGAAGGAATGGTTATACTGACACTTAGTGATGGCAAAAATGGTGTGACATGGGAATGGACTAATGACTTGATAACGCAGCAGGTTATTCCGGGTATGGAAAAATGCGGATTCCAAAATATAGAGATACTGAGAGGACAGAATTCAAGAGAGTATCATATTGTTTCTATCAGAGCAAAAAAGTAAATTTAATTTGGAGGGGATAGAATTCGAACTCATGTCGCGCTTAAATAAAAGTGGCAGGAAAGCTAGTAAAATCAGGTCACAATGACTTCTTTTTATGATTAACTATTGATAGCTAATGCTGATTGGCTTATAATAAAGATAACTTTTACTTTCAAAAAAGCATACAAAATTTTAAAGGAGCGGTCGTATGAAAAAGAGAAGTATGATTCATTGGTTTTGCTTATCAGGAATATTTAGTCTATTATTTTATTTATTACATGATGTTATCGGTGGATTATTTTATCCGGATTACAACCGGTTTAGCCAGGCTGTTAGTGATCTTACAGCGAGTAACGCTCCTTCCTACACTATAGCACACGGCCTGTCTACTACATACGCTTTATTCGCTTGCACTTGCTGTATTTTGGTTTGTATTTTAGTTCAAGATAAAATAAATAAAATAATGCGCCTCGGTATTTACTTATTTACTGCTATGAACTGGGTTTCCGGGATTGGTTACTCACTTTATCCTTTATCAGATAGTGGTTACTCAGGGACGTTCCAGGATATAATGCATACCTTTGTTGTTACAGGATTAGTTGTCCTATTATCCATCCTATCTTTAATTCTAATTATTATAGGAGGTTTAAAAAGTAATGAATATAAATCTTTAGCAATCTGTGCAACTGTAGCGCTCACTTGCATGTTTATTGGTGCAATTGGCTCCGGAATTGTTCCAAAAGCTTATTTTGGAGTAATTGAAAGGTTCAGTACCTATAGTGCTGTTGTTTTTACTGCTGTTCTTGGATTCTATGGATTTAATAATATCCAATCTCACAGTATTGGGTCTACGGAAAGACAATAATTAGTTTTGATGAAAATGAATATGTTTTAAAAGTTGAAATTTGATTATTATTACCTGGTATGTATGGTAAAGTGGATTATATATGATAAATTAATATAAGAATATGAGCAGAAAGGTAAAAGAACGATGAAGCTGACATGGTTAGGACATTCTTGTTTTAAAGTGGAATCTGATGGATATACCGTGATTTTAGATCCATATGGTGATGGTAGTGTTCCGGGTTTAGAACCAATGCGGGAAAGGGCAGATATGGTACTATGTTCTCATGAACATCAAGATCATAATGCCAGATCAATCATCACATTAAATGAGGGGACAAAATCGCCATTTCAGATAAGCGAAATTGCAACCTTTCATGATAACAAAAATGGTGAGTTACGTGGCAAGAATAAGATTACTATTTTAGATGATGGCAATTATCGTATTGCACATCTAGGAGATTTGGGCTGTGAACTGGAAAATGACCAACTGGACCGGTTAAAAGATTTAGATGCTGTTCTGATCCCGGTAGGCGGATTTTATACTATTGATGCTGTCCAGGCTAAAAAATTAGTGGATCAGCTTCAACCGAGATTTTCGATTCCAATGCATTATCATGGGGATGCTTTCGGATATGATGTTCTTGGAACTCTAGATGATTTTATCAAACTTTGTGATGATGTGGTGATTTATCCAAGTAATATTTTAGAGGTTACAAGACAAGGGAAAAGGCAAACTGCAGTACTCAAGCTTATATCTTAGCAGTAAATATGAAACTAGATTAAATCCATGTATGTCTAAATATAATAGGAAGAAGTATTCAATAGACATCCGTAAATTGGCATTGACTAGCTAAATCTCTTATGATACTATTCCTTTACAAACAAAATATAATAACATAAAGTTTTATAGGGTTCCGCAGCTTAATATAAATAGCTGGCCTGGTCCAAGATAAAACGCATAGTATATACTATGTTCACGGAAGGACAAAAGCCTGGGAGATATTTTTAAATATCACCATGGCTTTTTTATTTTTATTATTACAAGGAGAGAAACTAATGAATTGGATTTTTTTGATTATTGCTGGATTATTTGAAATGGCATGGGCTATTGGGTTAAAGTATTCCCAAGGCTTTACAAGGCCTATACCCAGTATATTTACGATTATTGGTATGATAGCAAGCTTCTATTTCTTATCTTTAACATTAAAGAGTCTTCCTTTAGGTACCGCTTATGCGATTTGGACCGGAATTGGAACAGTTGGTACTGTAATATTCGGAATTATATTATTTAAAGAGCCTATTGATACGATAAGACTAATTTGCATCGGATTTATAATTCTTGGAATCGTCGGATTGAAGGTTGTATCACCACATTAAGTAGCATTCTGCTAATATGTATGCTTTCACGAATGCATCGCTTGATAGCTAGAATAATTAAATCTAGTTCTATTAAAAAATCAATAACAAAAAAATCAATAACAAAAAAATCAATAACAAAAAAATGGTTCTCTTTGAACGAGAACCATTTTCATGTTGTAACCAGAAATTTGAAAATGTATTTTGAACTTCCTAACAATTATAACTGATCAAGAACACTCATATCTTCATCGCTTATATTAAATTCAACTTTTACATTGGAGATGATTCGTTCTTCCTTTGTGGACTTCGGAATAACAATTGTATCCTTCTGAAGACAATAACGTATGCAGACCTGAGCCGGTGTTACATCATATTTTTCAGCCATAGCAATAATTGCTTTGTCCCCGATAATTCTTCCTGTAGCCAGAGGGGAGTAGGCTGTTATCTGAATATTCAAAGGCTTGCAGAACGAGGTGGTCTCAGCTTGTCTATTACCGATATGGAAACAAATCTGATTTGCCATAGGGACATGTTTACATATATCAAGTATTGGCTGGATATGTTTGGGTTCAAAGTTAGAGATACCGATAGATTTTACCTTTCCGCTATCATAAATCTCTTCAAAAGCTTTCCAGCTATCGATATTTCCTTGGGTGCAGTCCATCCCGATTTTATGCCAAGGCCAAGGTGCATGGATAAGATACATGTCGATATAATCAAGTCCTAAGTCAGATAATGATTTTTCGAAACACTTATGTGCTATCGCATATCCCTTATGTTCTGCAGGTAATTTTGTCGTAACAAAGATTTCTTCCCTTGGAATACCTGAGTCTTTTATCGCTTCACCTACACTTTTTTCATTTCCATATGCCATCGCTGTATCTATATGTCTGTATCCATTCTTTAACGCCCACATTACAGCATTATAAGCTTGTTCTCCATCCGGTATCTGCCATGTTCCTAATCCAATTTTGGGTACCTTTATTCCATTCTTTAGTGTATATGTATCCTGTAGAATCATTTCAATAGACCCTCCTTTATTTTCATTTACATTTTATGTCAATCCACTTCATTCACATGATTCATTATAACTGTTTGAGTAAACTTTAAGTCAAGTATTTTTTGAAAAATCGTAGTAAAATATAATAGTAAATTCGTGTTTCACCTATTAAATTCGTGTTTGATGATTTTAGTCTTACACAATATATGGT
>FWWL01001200.1_pt1 | contig 63715 bp, 41 predicted proteins | sample 2228331 | NCBI WGS metagenome assembly FWWL01 (sample SAMEA103939775, study PRJEB20133) | metagenome
AACTATCGACCTGCGGAACCCCGGCTAGAATAGTGGCGTATGTGTTACCTATGTCCCTAGCCAGGTGTTACCTATGTCCCTGTGCTAAACACACTTGTGCCCACCGGTTCCGGTGGGGACCCCTCCACCCGAACGAATCGCGGTCTCCCTAGCAGGCGGCGGGCTGACCGGACGGGCCAGACGGGATCTGGTGCCGGTGCCAGGCGTCCAGTCCCCCCTGAAGGGGACGAGCCCGGTGAAAACCGTTCGCCAGGAACTGGCGGGCGACCTGGGCGGCGGTCACGTCGTTCGGACAGCTACAGTAGATGACGATGTGGCGGTCGCGGTCCAGGGTGGCCATCAGGCGTTCGGGCTCGCAACCGCTGTAGGCAAGGGCGCCGGGAATGGCGGCCTGCAACTGCTGCGCCGTCAGGCTGCGCGCGTCGATGATGACCGGATCGTGTCCGCCATCGATCAGCGCGCGCAGCTCGTCGATCCCGATGCGCGGCACGGCCATGCTGGCGGCGTGGCGGCGCCGCTCCATGTACTTGAACGCGACGAACAGCGCCAGCAGGGCGCCGAGCACGCCAAGGGCCGCGCCGCCCATCGTCTCCAGGCCGGCCAGCACGCTGTCGACGCTGTCGTGGAAGATCGCGCCAAGCACGATCCCGCTGCCGCTCCAGAGGATGGCGCCGCTGATCGCGAACGCGAGGAAACGGGGCGCCGGCGTGCCGATGGCGCCCGACAGCGGTGCGGCGATGGTGTTAAAGCCCGGGATGAATTTGGATACCAGGAGCGACTTGGCGCCGTAGCGGCGGAACCGGTCCTCGGTCTGGTTCACGCACGAGTCCGGCGACAGCGAGATCCTGCACAGCAGGTTCAGCACCCGCTTGCCATAGAAGCGCCCGGCGCGGAACCAGAACAGGTCGCAGATCAGGCAGGCCAGCACGGCGGCCAGCAGGCACAGCGGCGCGCTCAATCCGCCATCGGCCGCGACGGCGCCGCCCACGACCAGGATCGGGAAGGCGGGGATCGGCAGGCCGAACTGTTCGACGAGGACGATGCCGAACACGATCAGCACGCCGTAGTTCTGGATCAGTTCGGCTAACTGGCTCATCGTGCAATGTTACTCCAAAACGGCGGGGGCGACAGGCCGCCGGCCCTCAGGCGGCGGCGTCGCTCACGAGCGCCGCGGCCGCGACCGCCGGATAGAACTCGCGGTCCTCGCGCCGGATGCGCTCGAACAGCGGGCGCAGGACGCGGTTGGCGTCGGCCCGGAAGCATGCATAATCAATGCGTGTTTACCCTCCCCCACACGCTCAGGCGCCGCGCGGGATCGCCGCCAGCAGGGAGCGGGTGTAGGGATGCCGCGGGTTGCGGTACAACTCGTCCGAATCGGCCATCTCGACCACGCTACCGTGGTGCATCACCATCACCTGGTCGGAAATGTACTTGACCACCGACAGGTCGTGCGAGATGAAGATATAGCTCAGCTTGTACTCGTCCTGCAGGTCCTGCAGCAGGTTCAGCACCTGGGCCTGCACCGACACGTCCAGCGCCGACACCGATTCGTCGCACACCAGGATCTCGGGCTTCATCGTCAGGCAGCGCGCGATCGCGATGCGCTGGCGCTGGCCGCCCGAGAATTCGTGCGGATAGCGGTGGTAGGCCTGGGCCGGCAGGCCGACCCGTTCGAGCAGGTGCCGGGCCATCCCGATGCGTTCGCGATCGTCCGCGCCGATGCCGTGGATGCGCATCGGTTCGAGCAGGATCTGACCGACGGTGAAGCGCGGGTTGAGCGAGGCGTAGGGGTTCTGGAAGATGATCTGGATGCGCCGCTTGTAGGCCTGGTACTCGCGTTCGCTCATGGCCAGCAGGTCGCGCCCCTCGAACATCGCGCTGCCGCCGGTGGCGCGGTGCAGTCGCAGCAGGGTCAGGCCGACCGTGGTCTTGCCCGACCCCGACTCCCCGACCAGGCCGAGCGTCTTGCCGCGCGCCAGCGTGAACGAGACATCCTTGACCGCCTTGAATTCGCGCTTGCCGAACAGGCCCTCGCGCAGCCAGAAGCTCTTGGCCAGGTTCTTCACCACCAGCACCGGTTCGTCCGCCGGGTCGCTGCCGCGTTCGCGCTGGACCAGCGTCTCGCCGGGCACGGTCCTGCCCGACAGGTAGTCGTCGATCACCGGCAGGCGCAGCGGACGCTCGTCCAGCCTGGGGCGGCAATGCAGCAGCGCGCGCGTGTAGGCGTCGCGCGGGTCGCCGAACACCTGGCGCGCATCGCCCTCCTCGCGCACCTGGCCGTGGCGCATCACGATCACCCGGTCGGCGATCTCGCCCACCAGGCCCAGGTCGTGGGTGATGAACAGCACCGACATGCGGCGCCGCTTCTGCAGGCTGGCGATCAGCTCCATGATCTGTTTCTGGATCGTCACGTCCAGCGCGGTGGTCGGCTCGTCGGCGATCAACAGCCTCGGCTCGCAGGCGATCGCCATGGCGATCATCACGCGCTGCTGCTGGCCGCCCGACATCTGGCTCGGGTAGGCGTCGATCTTGCCGGCCGGATCGGGGATGCCGACCTCCTCGAGCAGCGCCAGCGTGCGCGCGCGCGCCTGGCGCCGGTTCATGCCCATGTGCAGGCGCAGCACCTCGCCGATCTGGAAGCCGACGGTGAACACCGGATTGAGCGAGGACATCGGCTCCTGGAAGATCATCGAGATGTCTTTTCCGCACAGGCGGCGGCGCTCGGCCGGCGGCAGGTGCAGGATCTCGCGTCCGCCGAACAGGACGCTGGAGCCCTCGTGGATGATGGTGGTATCGCGCGGCAGCAGGCCCATCACGGCCAGCGAACTGACCGACTTGCCGCTGCCTGACTCGCCCACCAGCGCCACGGTCGCGTTCTCGGGCAGGTCGAAGGAAATGCCCTTGACGGCCTCGAAGGTGTTCTTCTTGTCGGTGCGGAAGGAGATGCGCAGGTCGCGCACGCGGAGCAAAGCGTTCGGTTCGGTCATGGGTGGCACCGCGTCATTTCAGTTTCGGGTCGAGCGCGTCGCGCAGCGCGTCGGTCAGCAGCGAAAAGGCCGTCACCAGCAGCGCCATCGCGCTGGCGGCCGCGGCCAGTTGCCACCACTTGCCAAGGATCAGCTCGTTCTGGGCCTCGTTCAGCATGCTGCCCCAGGACACCACGCCCACCGGCACGCCGAAGCCGAGGAAGGACAGGATCACCTCGGCCTTGATGAAGCCCACCACCAGGATCGACATCTGCACCAGCGCCACGTGCGAGACGTTGGGCAGGATGTGCGAGAACATCTTGCGCGCGTGCGAGGCGCCTATCGCGTCGGCCGCCATCACGTATTCGCGCGCCTTGTGCTTCATGTATTCGGCCCGCATCAGCCGGTACGGACCGGTCCAACCGGTCAGGCCGAGGATCAGCACGATCGTCAGCACGCCCTTCGCCTGCAGCACCGCGGCCACCGTGAGGATCATCAGGATCGAGGGGATCGAGGTGAAGATGCTGTAGAACCAGTTGAACAGGTCGTCGACCAGGCCGCCGAAATAGCCGGAGATGGCGCCGAACAGGGTGCCGAGCGAGACCGCGACCAGCGCCGCCACCAGGCCAACCACGATCGAGGTCTCGGCGCCCTTGATGGTCTTCTTGATCACGTCGTGGCCCCACTTGTCGGCGCCGAACGGCAGGGTTTCCCGCTTCGGCGCCGCGGGAGCGGTGGCCGCCAGGCCCTCCTTCAGTTCCGCCAGTTCGGCCGCCAGCGGGTCGAAGGCGTTCGGCGGCACCGGGCGCGCGGCCTGGGACTGGGCCTGCAAGGCGGTCCTGTCCGGCCCCAGGAAGGTCGGCGGCGCGTAGTTGACGGCCACCTCCCGCTCCCAGTCGTCGGCGATCAGGCCGCTGGCCGAGAGCATCAGCAGCAGCAGGAAACCGGCCACCACCGTCAGCGAGGCCATAGCGACCCGGTCCGCCCGCAGGCGGCGCCAGGCCAGCGTCCACAGGCCCGGGGAAACTGCATCGTTCGTCATTCGGGTCTTTCCTTATTTCAGCTGCACGCGCGGGTCCACCGCCTGGTACATCAGGTCGGCCAGCAGGTTGAACACCATGGTCGCGGCGGCGACATACACGGTGATCGCCTTGATCACCGGGAAGTCGCTGCGCTCGACCGCCAGGATCACCTCGCGCCCGATGCCGGGGATGCCGAAGAAGCGTTCGAGCAGGAAGGCGCCGATCAGCAGCGCGGGCAGGTTGGCCATCACGTGGGTGATGATCGGGATCGCGGCGTTGCGCAGCACGTGCACCCAGACGATGCGCCGCTCGGACAGGCCCTTGGCGCGCGCGGTGCGCACATAGTCCTGGCTCACTTCGTCGAGCACGAAGCTGCGGTACAGGCGCAGGGTGGGCGCGATCGTCACCGCCAGCCCGATGATGATCGGCAGCAGCGCGTAGCGCAGCAGGTTCTCCCCCAGGCTGTCGCCCCAGCCCTGGACCGGGAACAGGCCCAGCTTGTAGGCGAACACGTACTGGAACACGATGATGTAGACCAGGATCGAGATCGACATGCCGACGGTGCAGGCGACCATCACCATGCGGTCGGTGAGCGATCCGCGCACGAAGGCGATCGCCAGCGCCAGCGCGATGCCCAGCGTGACTTCGAGGATGGTGAGCGGCACCAGCACCGTGAGCGAGGGGCCGAGCCGGCTGGAAATGATGTGCGAGACGGGTTCCCCGGTGCTCCAGGCGTTGCCGAAATCAAAAGTCAGGATCTGCTTGACGAAGATCCATAGTTGCACGTGGTAGGGCTGGTCGATGCCGAGCTGGCGCCGGATGTTCTCGATCGCCGCCGCGTCCGCCATCTTGCCCGCCAGCAGGTAGGCGGGGTCGCCGCCGACCCAGTTGAACAGCAAAAACACCAGCAGGACGACGCCGGCCATGGTCGGCACCATCTGCCACAGGCGCCTGAGGATATACGCAAACATGGATTCTTGAGGGGAACTCGGCAGTACGCAAAGGCGTAACGATAGCGCATATTCACGCGCCTGGGCGGGCCACTTTTACCGCAACGCAACAAGCTGCAGGCGTGCGCGAGCCCAGGCCATGCATATTGATGCGCACGCGATAACTCAAACTTATCCACCTGTAAAGAAGAACACATGCATATGGTGACAATGGTTGTATTTGTACCAAATGCAATATTTACGTTTGACACAATTATATGTATTTGATTGTAATGACGGCGTAGCAAAGATGCCGATTGACAAGAATCGGAGACCGACAACCCGTGCCACCGCCATGAGCGGGGAGCGCGGAATAACAAGGGGACTACAGGATGATGGTTGAAACAGTTTTGGCTCGTTCGGTTCGCATGATGTTCGCCGGTGGCATGGCAATGGCGGTGACTGTGGCCAACGCGCAGCAAGCGCCGGCGGCGCCGCAGATCCAGCGCGTGGAAGTGACCGGCTCGCGCATTCCGCTTGCCAATCTCGAAGGCACCAGCCCGATCACGGTCGTGAACGCGCAGGAAATCAAGATGGACGGCCTGCGGTCGGTGGAGAACCTGCTGAACAACCTTCCGCAGGTGTTCGCCGACCAGGGCGGCACGATCTCGAACGGGGCCTCCGGCACCGCCACCGTCAACCTGCGTAACCTCGGCCCGGACCGCACACTTGTGCTGGTCAACGGCCGCCGCCTTCCGGCCGGCAGCCCTTCGAACACCGCAGCCGACCTGAACCAGATTCCCGCACCGCTGATCAGGCGCGTCGAAGTGCTGACCGGCGGCGCCTCCGCCGTGTACGGTTCGGACGCGGTGGCCGGCGTGGTCAACTTCATCATGAACGACCGCTTCTCCGGCGTGCAGGTGGAGGTGAACCAGAGCTTCTACAACCACCAGCAGAACGGCGGCGGCCCGGCTGAAGCCGTCGCGCGCAGCAACTACCCACTGCCCGACGACGTGGGCGCCGATGGCCGCATCTGGGACGCCAGTTTGCTGATGGGTGGCAACTTCGCCGAGGACAAGGGCAACGCCACCATCTTCTTCTCGTACAAGAAGGAGGACCCGATCCTGCAGGCCCAGCGCGACTTCTCGTCCTGCGCACTGGGCGGCATGACCGATGGCATGACCTTCAACTGCGGCGGGTCGAGCACCTCGTTCCCGGGCCGCTTCATCGCGCCTGACAACAAGAGCTACACCGTGGCCGACGGCAGCGGCAACGTGCGTCCGTGGACCTCGGCCGACCTGTACAACTACGGCCCGACCAACTACTTCCAGCGTCCCTCGGAGCGCTACGGCTTCAACGCCTTCAGCCACTACAACCTGAACGACAACACCCGCCTGTACGCCGAGGCCAGCTTCCACGACGACCGCACCGTGGCGCAGATCGCGCCGTCGGGCCTGTTCGGCCTGACCATCCCGGTCGCCTTCGAAAACCCGCTGCTGTCGACCGCCTGGCGCAACACGCTTGGCCTGAACGCGCCGGGCGACGTGGCCGACGTGTTCATCATGCGCCGCAACGTCGAAGGCGGCGGCCGCCAGGACGACCTGCGCCACACCTCCTACCGCGGGGTGCTGGGCCTGAAGGGCGACATCGGCAACTGGAACTATGACGCCTACGCGCAGATGGGCCGCGTGCTGTTCCAGGAAAACTACCGCAACGACTTCTCGAACGCGCGGGCGATGCGGGCGATGGACGTGGTGGCCGACGCCAGTGGCCAGCCCGTGTGCCGCTCCGCGCTGAGCGGCATGGACCCGGACTGCGTCCCGTACAACATCTGGGCGCTCGACAAGATCTCGCCCGAGGCGCTGGACTACCTGCAGACCCCGGGCTTCCAGAAAGGCTTCACCAGCCAGAGCGTGATGGGCGTGAACTTCGGCACCGACCTGGGCGAATACGGCGTGCAACTGCCGACCGCCTCGGCCGGGGTCGCCTTCAACGTCGGCTTCGAGCACCGCACCGAAAAGCTCGAGCGCAAGGTCGACACCGCCTTCGCCACCGGCGACCTGGCCGGCCAGGGCGGCCCGACCAACAGCGTCGAGGGCGAATACAGCGTGCGCGACTACTTCATCGAGACCCGCATCCCGCTGCTGTCGAAGCGCCCGTTCGCCGACGAGGTCAGCCTGAACGCCTCGTTCCGCCATTCGGACTACTCGACCGGACACAACACCAACTCCTACGGCGCCGGACTCGAGTGGGGCGTGTCCAAGCTGGCCAAACTGCGCGGCTCCTACCAGCGGGCGGTGCGCGCGGCCAACATCGTCGAGATGTTCACCCCGAGCGGCCTGGGCCTGTACGACAATGACGAGGACCCGTGCGCCGGCACCTCGCCATCGGCCACGCTGGAGCAGTGCGCGCTCACCGGCGTGACCGCGGCGCAATACGGCAACATCCTGGACAATCCCGCCCAGCAATATAACGGCCTGTTCGGCGGCAATGCCGACCTCGACCCGGAAACCGCCAAGTCCTACACCCTGGGCCTGGTGCTGACCCCGACGCGCGACCTGTCGTTCACCTTCGACTACTTCAACATCGAGGTCAAGGACGTGATCGGCTCGCTGCCGGCGACGACCACCCTGAACGACTGCCTGACCACCGGCAACGCGGCCTCGTGCTCGCTGATCCAGCGCGACAGCATGGGTTCGCTGTGGATGGAACCGTCCGCCTACATCGTGGCCAACAACCAGAACCTGGGCATGCGCAAGACCTCGGGCCTGGACGTCGCGGCGAACTACCGCCACCGCCTGGGCGACATGGGCCGCGTGGACCTGAACATGAACGGCACCTGGCTCAAGGAGTTCCTGATGGAGGACGCGCCGGGCATGGGCACCTACGACTGCGCCGGCCTGTTCGGTTCGACCTGCGGCACGCCGCTGCCGACCTGGCGCCACAAGCTGCGCGGCACCTGGTCGACCCCGTGGAACCTGGACCTGGCCCTGACCTGGCGCTACATCGCCGAGGTAGAGCTCGATGCGACCTCGGACAGCCCGCTGCTGGCCGGCAGCCCCGAGCCTGGCGACGCGGTGTTCGGCAGCCGCAGCTACCTGGACCTGGCCGCAAGCTACCGCCTGAACCCGATGTTCACCTTCCGGGCCGGCATCAACAACCTGCTGGACAAGGACCCGCCGGTCGGTGGCGTGACCTCGAGCGTGTTCGGTAACGGCAACACCTTCCCGCAGGTGTACGACGCGTTCGGCCGCCGCGTGTTCTTCAACGTGACCGCGACCTTCCGCTAAACCGGCGCTGCCTAGTGAAAACGGCGGACCCTCGGGTCCGCCGTTTTTTCGTCCGCGGGGGCGCGCGCCCCGCCCTGCCCCGCTCCTACTCGTCGGCCTGGCGCAGCCGGCGCTCGCGCACCGCCGCCGCCAGCCCTTCGAGCACGCCCACGCTCGTTTCCCAGTCGATGCAGCCGTCCGTCACCGACTGGCCGTAGGCCAGTTCCTTGCCCGGCACCAGGTCCTGGCGGCCGGCCACCAGATGCGATTCGATCATCACGCCCACGATACGGTCGTCGCCGGCCGCGACCTGGCGGCCGATGTCGGCGCACACCGGCACCTGGTTCTCCGGCTTCTTGCTGCTGTTGGCATGCGAGGCGTCGATCATCAGGCGGCTGGCCAGCCCCAGCGCGGCGATCTGGCGGCAGGCGTCGTCCACGCTGGCCGCGTCGTAGTTCGGGGTCTTGCCGCCGCGCAGGATGATGTGGCAGTCCTCGTTACCTGAGGTGGACACGATGGCCGAGTGCCCGCCCTTGGTCACGGACAGGAAGTGATGCGGCTGGGATGCCGCCTTGATCGCCTCGACCGCGATCTTGATGTTGCCATCGGTGCCGTTCTTGAATCCGACCGGACAGGACAGGCCGGAGGCCAGTTCGCGGTGCACCTGCGACTCGGTGGTGCGCGCGCCGATCGCCCCCCAACTGATGAGGTCGGCGATGTATTGCGGGCTGATCACGTCCAGGAACTCGGTGCCGGCCGGCAGGCCCATCTCGTTGATATCGCGCAGCAACTCACGCGCCATGCGCAGGCCGTCGTTGATGCGGAAACTGTTGTCCATGTAGGGGTCGTTGATCATGCCCTTCCAGCCGACGGTGGTGCGCGGCTTCTCGAAGTACACGCGCATGACGACCTCCAGGTCCGCCGCGAACCGGTGGCGCTGCTCGACCAGGCGCCGCGCGTACTCGAGGGCGGCCTTCGGATCGTGGATCGAGCACGGGCCGATCACCACCATCAGCCGGTCGTCCTGGCCGTGCAGGATCCGGTGCAGGGCGATGCGCGCGCCGGCGGCGGTCTGCTCGGCCGCCGGGTTCACCGGAAACGCCCGGATCAGGTGCGAGGGCGGCGTCAACTCCTTCATTTCGCGGATGCGTAAGTCGTCGGTGCGAGGCATGCTGTACTCCGTAATGTTGGGATAGATGGGCTTGAAATGAAAAAACCGCCATCGCTGGCGGTTTTCTGGAATCTTGTCGGGGCTCTTGTTCTGCTCTCGCGTGAACCTGCCGCTACTCCACCGCCTTCGGGCTGGAATGGCTAAACCAAAAATAGCAGGTAAAGAAGAATGCGTTGAACATGGCGTTTTCCGGTTGGTTCGAACCACTATAACAACATTTCCTAAAAGTTGGCAAGTCTTATGTCTGGAGCGACGGCGCCACCGCGGCTTGGCCGGGTCAAGCGCAGGCAGGCATGCCCCACCTTGCGCCCGGCCGGCGGCGACGCTGCAAGCATCGGTGGGCACGAGTGCCCACCCTACCGGTCCACAGGTGCGGCGCGCGCGTTCGGCGAAGTGTGACGACAAGCCGACAGCCCAGCCGTCCGAACCGGTGGCACTTGAGCTAGATCAACCCGAGCATTGAGGCCGATGCAAAAGTCGCATCAAGACCCGACCGGGCCGCGCCAGGACTTCGATTCCCGGCGCGCCGCCTCGCCGTTTTCCTCAAGGACAGGCGCCGCCGTGGCAGGCCGCATCGGGATTCCCCTACACACTTGGAGCCTGGACATGAAAGAAACCCTGATATCCCGATCCGTGCGCCGCATCTTCGCCGGCGGCGGCGTGGCCGGCCTGGCCCTGCTGGCGTTGCCGCCTGCCGCCCTGGCCCAGGTGGTCGCGCCCGCACCGGTGGCACGGGTCGAGATCACCGGATCGAACATCCGCCGCGCCGAGGCCGAGACCGCCTCGTCCGTCCTCACCGTCAACCGGGCCGACATCGAGCGCTCCGGCAAGACCACGGTGGCCGAACTGCTGCAGACCCTGGCGGTGGACAACCAGGGCTCGGTGCCGACCAGCTTTGGCAGCGGCTTCGCCGCCGGCGCCTCCGGCATCTCGCTGCGCGGCCTGGGCACCGGCGCCACGCTCGTGCTGCTCAACGGACGGCGCATGGCTCCGTACGGCCTGGCCGACGACGGCCAGAAGGTATTCTCGGACCTGAACGTGATTCCGACCGACGCCGTCGAGCGGGTCGAGATCCTCAAGGACGGCGCCTCGGCCATCTACGGCTCGGACGCCATCGCCGGCGTGGTCAACATCATCCTGCGCCGCAACTTCCAGGGCACCACGGTGCGTGCGCTGCTGGGCACCGGCGAGGGCGGCGACGGGCAGGAACACAACTTCGCGATCACCCACGGCTTCGGCGACCTGGACAACGCGGGCTACAACGTGCTGCTCAACTTCGAATACCGCAAGCGGGAGGAGTTCTGGTACAGCGACCGCCCGGACCGCCTCTGGGTCGGGAAGGGCGACCTGCGCCCCTGGGGATTCTCGGCCCAGGAGGGGCTGGGCGGCACGGGCGTGATCCTGCCGGGCCAGGCGCTGGCCGGCAGCGCCATCAACGCCAACGTGCAAAACCCGGTGACGGGGGAATACTACAACCGCGGCAACCTTGGCCCCGGCACCGGCTTCACCCGCACCTTCCCGGCGGCGGCCTGCTCCAACTTCACCAGCCATCCCCAGGGCGACCCCGGCGGGGGCTGCCTGATCGATGCCGCCCAGATGTACCAGCAGATCCAGCCCGACCAGGAGTACATGACCTTCTACGGCCGCGGCATCCGCAAGTTCGGCCCCTTCGAAGCCTATGCCAGCCTGAACCTGTACAACAGCCAATCCACCTCCTCGACCACCCCATCGTCGGTGAGCGCCTCGGTGGGCTATCCCGGGGGGCCGGTCAGCAACGCCGGGATCGCCCTCGGCGCGGCGCATCCCGACAACCCCTATTTCGGCACGGCGGCCCGGGTGCGCTATCTCGCGGCGGACGTCGGTCCGCGCGTGTCGGACATCGAGTCGAACTTCATGCGCGCGCTGGTCGGCTTGCGCGGCGAGACCGCCGGCTGGGAGTGGGACACCGCGCTGCTGCACTCGCGCAATACCGTCGAGAACACGCGCAGCGGCTACCTGCAGCGCGACGTCACCTTCGCCCTGCTCAATCCGACGCCGGCGAACGTGGCGGCCGCGACCGCCAGCAGTCCGGCCTACGCCGCGCTGCCGCCGGGCACCGTCTGGCGCATCGCCGAGAACGCGGCCCTCAATTCGCCCTTGCTCTACCAGGCCCTCGCGCCGACCATCTCGAACGACGCCAACACCCGGGTCACCCAGCTCGACTTCAAGGCCGCGCGCGAATACGGGAAGCTGGCCGGCGGCGCGATCGGGGTCGCCGTCGGCACCGAACTGCGCAACGAGGCCGCGGAACTGGAGCCGACCACGGGCACCGAACGCGGCAACATCATCGGCCTGGGTTACTCGGCCTATGATGGCGAGCGCAACGTCTTCGCCCTGTACGGCGAGGTGCTGGCGCCGGTGCTGCCCACGGTGGAACTGACCGGCGCCCTGCGCTATGACTACTACGACGACGTGGGCAGCTCATGGACACCGAAGGTGGGCGTCAAGTGGACCCCCACGCGCGAGTTCGCGCTGCGGGCCACCTGGGCGCGCGGCTTCCGCGCGCCGAACCCGGCCGAGAACGGCCGTGGCGGCCTGGCCGCGTTCGCGACCGCGCGCGACCCGGTGCGCTGCGCACTGGGCGTGACCTCGGCCTGCAACCCGTCCTCGGTGGCGATCATCACCTCGCCCAATCCCGATCTCGACCCCGAGCGTTCGCGCAGCTGGAACATCGGCATGATCTGGGATCCGCTGCCGCGCACCAGCCTCTCGCTCGATTTCTGGCAGATCCAGCGCAAGAACGAGATCAACCAGGAGACGATCACCAGCGCGATCGCCGCAGGCCAGGTCGCGCGCGACCCGAGCACCGCCTCGCCCCTGATACCCGGCGACCCGGGCCAGATCACGGCGGTGCTGGCCCGCTACGTGAACTCGGCGCAAACCGAGGTGCGCGGCATCGACCTTGACGCGCGCCACACCATGCCGCTGGGCTCGGGCCGGGGCAACCTGGTGTTCGACGCGAAGTACACCTACCTGGACAAGTGGGAGCGCACCGAGCAGGATGGCACCGTCCTGGACTTCGCCGGCACCCACGGCAACTGCGACGTCACCAACTGCATCGGCACCCCGGACCACCGGGCCAATCTGCGCGCCACCTGGGAGCGGCCGGACCTGCGCATCTCGGCCAACCTGAACTACCGCGGGGCGATCGACAACGTGCTGTACCAGGACGACCCGGCCGGGTGCGCAAGCCACTTCGCCAACGGCGACCCGGCGCCGACCGACTGCGAACTGGCATCGTTCACGACGGTCGACCTGGTGTTCCGCTGGAAGCTACAGCAACGCTGGGAGGTGTTCGGGTCGATCCAGAACCTGTTCGACAAGGTGGCGCCGCTCGATCCGCTCACCTATGGCGCGGTGTCGTACAATCCGCTCGATTACGCGGGAGCGATCGGACGCTACTTCACGCTGGGCGCGCGCTACAGCTTCTGAGGGAGGGCGCGACATCTAACCGCCGGCGTAGGCCGTAGGGTGGGCTCTCGAGCCCACCGGTCGCTTGCGGTGACGACCGCTGGTACGAGTGCCGCGGCGGCCCCGCCCGCCCTACCGACTATGCGGCATGCGTAAACGGTTGGCGCAAGTGCCTTGCGCGGCCCGGCCCACCCTACGCCCGCTTCCGGTCTTGACGTTCAAGACGGTGTCTACCGACCGAGCGGTTGCGGGGATGCCTAGGCCGTGCCGCCCACGGTCACGTCCTCGATGCGCAAGGTGGGCTGGCCGACACCGACCGGCACGCTCTGGCCCTCCTTGCCGCATACGCCCACGCCCGCATCGAGGCGCATGTCGTTGCCGATCATCGAGACGCGGTTGAGCACGTCGGGGCCGTTGCCGATCAGGGTCGCGCCCTTGACCGGATACGCGATCTTCCCGTTCTCGATCATATAAGCCTCGCTGGCCGAGAACACGAACTTGCCGTTCGTGATATCGACCTGGCCGCCGCCGAAGTTGACCGCGTACAGGCCGTTCTTGACCGACTCGATGATCTCCCGCGGGTCCTTGTCGCCGGCCAGCATGTAGGTGTTGGTCATGCGCGGCATCGGCAGGTGGGCGAAGGACTCGCGGCGCGCGTTGCCGGTGACCGGCATCTTCATGAGGCGCGCGTTCATCGTGTCCTGGATATAGCCCTTCAGGATACCGTCCTCGATCAGCGTCGTGCACTGGGTCGGGTTGCCCTCGTCGTCGATGTTGAGCGAGCCGCGACGGTCCTGCAAGGTGCCGTCGTCCACCACGGTCACGCCCTTGGCGGCCACCCGCTCGCCGATCCGGCCCGAGAACGCCGACGATCCCTTGCGGTTGAAATCGCCCTCCAGGCCGTGGCCGACCGCCTCGTGCAGCAGCACGCCCGGCCAGCCCGGGCCGAGCACGATGGTCATCGGCCCCGCGGGGGCCGGCCGCGCCTCGAGGTTGACGCAGGCCGAGGCCACCGCTTCGCTGGCATAGCGGTCGAGCAGTTCGTCGCTGAAATAAGCGTAGTCATAGCGCCCGCCGCCGCCCGAGGTGCCCATCTCGCGCCGGCCGTTCTGCTCGGCGATGACGGTCACCGACACGCGCACCAGGGGACGGATGTCGGCCGCCAGCACGCCGTCGCTGCGCACCACCAGCACCACGTCGTATTCGCCGGCCAGCCCGGCCATCACCTGCACCACCCGCGGGTCCTTGGCGCGCGCCATCTTTTCCACCCGTTCGAGCAGGCGGACCTTCTCGGCCGCGTCGAGCGAGGCGAGCGGGTCGTTCGGCAGGTAGAGCGAGCGCCCGCCGGTCGGGCGCGTGCTGGTGGCCACCTTCACGCGGCCGCTGCCGGCGCGCGCGATGGTGCGGGTCGCGGCCGCCGCTTCCAGCAGCGCCGCCTGGGATATTTCGTCGGAATACGAGAAGGCCGTGCGTTCGCCGGACACGGCACGCACGCCGACGCCCTGGTCGATCGAGAAACTACCGGTCTTGACGATCCCCTCTTCCAGGCTCCAGCCCTCGCTCTTGGTGAACTGGAAATACAGGTCGGCGTAGTCGACCTTGTGCGTGAACATCGTCCCGAGCGTCGTCAGCAGCTTGCCCTCGTCCAGGCCGAAAGGCGTGAGCAACACGTCGCGCGCGACGGACAGGGAGGAAAGGTTCGGTTCGAAAGGAGTCATTTGCGTCTGGTGTGGTTCGTGTGATGGGGCATTGTGCCATAAGCGCACGCCTCCCACCGCAAGCGGGCGGGCGCGCGCGCGGAGGACCCCGAAATTTTATTTCAACATTGTCTATATGTTGAAATTTTATTCCAGGCCCTACCCCTACATCTTGCGGTGCCGCAGCGCTGGCAGGCTCTGGCGCACCCGCTCCAGGAATTGCTGGTCGATCACACCGCTGACCACGCCCTCGCCCTCCTCCAGCAGCGACCTGACCTCGCCCCACGGGTCGACCAGCATGCTGTGGCCGAAGGTGCGGCGGCCGTTGACGTGGGTGCCGCCCTGCGCCGCGGCCAGCACATAGCACTGGTTCTCGATCGCGCGCGCGCGCAGCAGCACTTCCCAGTGCGCCATCCCGGTGGTGTGGGTGAAGGCGGCCGGCACCACGATCAGCGCGACCTCGCCCATCGCGCGGTACAGTTCGGGAAAGCGCAGGTCGTAGCATACCGACAGGCCGACCCGCCCGAACGGCGCGTCGAAACTGCCGACCCGCTCGCCCGGCACGATGGTGCGCGCCTCGTCGTACGATTCCTCGCCCTTCTGGAAGCCGAACAGGTGGATCTTGTCGTAGCGGCTCACGGTCCGTCCCTGCGGGTCGTAGACCAGGGTGGTGTTGAGCACGCGCCCGGCGTCGTCCGAGACCATCGGCAAGGTGCCGCCGATCAGCCAGAGCCCGTGCTCGCGCGCCAGCGCGGCCATGCACTCCTGGATCGGGCCGGTGCCGGGATGCTCGGCGTGGCCCACCTTGTCCGCCTCGCTCATGCCCATGATGGGCCAGTACTCGGGCAGCGTCACCAGCTGCGCGCCCTGCGCCGCCGCCTGGCCGACCAGCCGGCGCGCCGTCTCGAAGTTCTCCTGCACGTCCGGCGTGGAAATCATCTGTACTGCGGCTACGGTCGTCATGTCACTCCTTTTTCGCGTTGGCAGGCGCCGCGGGCGGCGCCGGGTTGTCGAGTTTGATGATGGTAGGCGATTTCCATGGGCCAGTGATGCGCATTTGGTAAGTCAGCGCCTTCATCACCGGCACGCGCAGGAACATCTGCGCCAGGAAACTGCCCAGTCCCACGACCGGGTTGACGACCAGGCCGTACACCAGCGGCCCGGTGCCGAGGTTAAATTCGGGAATGACGACGACATGCAGATTGGTCGATTCGTTCGCGATGTCGGCCGTGCCTTCCATCAGCACCGTGGCCGCCACCCCGTGCATCTTCAGGTTGTCGGTGCGTGCCACGCCGCGCGTGATGATCGCGTTGGCGCTGATGCCGTCGAAGGCCAGGCCTTCGGCGAACACGTCGTTGAAGTCGAGCTTGAGCAGGCGCGGCAGGGCCTGCAGGCTCAGCACGCCGAGCAGCTTGGCCGCGCCCGGGTCCTGTTTCAGGAACTGGCCGTTCTCGACGTTCATTTCGATCTGCCCCGATAGACTCGGGATGTCCATCGCATACGGCAGGCCGCTCCAGGAGATGTCGCCCGACAGTTGCCCCTTGCCGCTGCGCAGCGTCTCCGGGAAGCCCAGGCGGTCGAGCAGGCGGCCCGCGTCGAGCACGTCGAGCGAGAAGTTCAGTCCGGTGTTGCTCTTGCCATCCTTGGTCAGCCAGCGCCCGGTGGCCTTGAGTTGGCCGTCCGGATTGGCCAGCGACAGCCGGTCGATGCGCCACTCGCGCCCGGCCAGGGCCGCCACGTTGCTCGCCTGCAGCTCGAGCCGTCCCAGCGGCTTGTCGAACAGCTCGAAGCGCTCGGCCACGATGTCCAGCCCCGGGATCGACGCGGTCGCCCCCCGGTCCGATTCGAGCAGGTCCTTCACCTCGGCCTTGGCCGATTCCGGAATGACGAGCGAAGCCAGGCGCGCGGTGACCTTGCCCATGCCCTGCCCATTGGGCGATTCGGCCCAGGTCACGTAGCCGGACACCTGCTTCGAGTCGATGCTGGCCTGCCAGGTGTCGCCCCGGTGCGACGCGCCCACCACCACGTCGTTGAGCTTGCGTTCGTTGATGATCAGTTCCGAGGCGCGCGCCGCGATCACGGTCGGCATCACGTACTGGGCCAGGTCGATCCCGCCCGCGCCGCCCGCGGCATCGCTGCCGTCGCCCGCGATGGCGTGGCCGGCGTCCAGCCACCGGTCCAGATTCAGCGAACGCATGTTGGCGTTGACCATCATCCCGCTGTCCGGCTCGGGCGCCGGCAGGTTGACGCCGATGCCGCCGCGGCGCACGACCCAGGGCCCGCTGCCCTGCTTCTCGCGCAGGTAGCGGGCATTGATCGCCTGTCCCAGCGACAACTCGATCTCGTCCCGGCCCATGTTGTCGCGCCACGGCTCGCCCTGCATCGTGAAGTGCAGGGGCAGCGCATCCTGCGCAGGTTTGTTCAGCGGTGCCGGCAGCTCGATGCCCAGGCCGGCCAGGCTCGAATCGAGGGTGACCGTGGTGCCACGGTCGCGTACCACGACCGAGCCCACATAGCGCGTCGCCCCGGACAGGCGGCCGGCCAGGCGGCGCAGGGCCGGCGCCGGCGCGGTGCGCCGCATGCCCTCGGCCGACAGCGTCCCCCCGAGCCGGATCGCGATGCTGCCGTCGCGCTGGGTGCCGCCGGACAGCGACAGCGGGCCGCCCAGGAAGCTGGCGCCCACCCCGGCCAGCGCCACGCCACGCTCGGTGAAATCGATCCGTCCCAGGGCCGCCTGCAAGGGCGGCAGCGCCGGGAACAGCAGCACGTCGTTGTTCTGCAATTGCAGCGAGCCCTGTACCTTGGTGTCGGGCAGGTGCGCGAGCGGCATGCGCAGCCTCAGGTTGAGGCGGGCGTTGCCGCCGGCCCGGGTCTGCTCGGTGAAGCCGCCGATCCAGCCCAGCACCGGGCTGGCATCGACATAGCGCAGGAATTCCTGCAGGGGGCCGCTTGCGTTGCCATCGATTTCGAGCTGCTTGTCGGCCACGCCCAGGTCGGGCACCACCGCCTTCACCTTCGACAGGGCGATGCCCATCGTGCGCAGCCGGTCGCCGCGGATCTCCATGCGCGCGCGGTCGAACACGATCCTGCCGTCGATCTGCTCGGCCAGCGGCCAGAGCGGCTTGCCATCCGGCCCGCGGTGCCCGGGGGCGTATTCCAGGCGCGCGCCCTGCAGCCGTCCCGCGGCCCGGAACTCGCCGCGCGCGCGTTCGATCAGGGTATTCGCGCGGAAAGGGAATCCGGCCAGGTCGCCGCGCAGGCGGATCGTCGCATCGCGCAGCACCCCGCCCTGCAAGGCGCCGGTCAGCCAGTCGCGCAGCCCCTCGGGCGTGGCCAGCGGCAGGTAACGGCCCACCTGGCCGATCTGGAACCCGTCGAGCGTGGCCTGGAAATCGGCGACGCCCGGCCCGTGGCCCGGCGTGAGCGGCAGTTCGTGGCGCCCGGACAGGGTGCCGGTCATGCCCCCCTGGTCGAAGCGCATGCGGTCGACCTCGACCACCAGTTGCCGCTGGGGCTCGTAGTTCCAGCGTGCCTGCATGCCGAGGCGGTCGAACGGCAGCAAGGGGTCGGCGAACCACCCCGGCAACTGCAGCACGAGGCCGTCGGACTCGATCGCGACGCTGCCGCCGCGCTCGGTGGCGTCGATGCTGCCGGTCAGGTTGTCGAATCCGGGAACCGGGCCGCGGGCGGGCCGGGCCGGCGCGTCCGGGGTCGCGGCGAGCGCCTCGCGCGCGGGCTGCGCGTTCAGTCCCAGCCGGGCCACGCTGCCCTTCACGCGCCAGCCGGCGATCGCCGGGTAGCGTCCTTCCCAACCGGCTTCGAAATCGAGCAACTGCCCGCGCGGCGCGAGCTCGGCCAGCATGTCGCGCTGGGCCGGCGCCAGCGGCAGGTGCGCGGCCAGGCCGGCCAGGACCGACAGGTCGACCTGGCGCCCCGCCAGCTCGACTTGCTCGGGACGGTTCCCGCGCGCCGGGTGCCAGGAATGGGTGAGCGTGGCCGGCGGCAGGGCCGTGCCTTCGGCCGTGACGAGCGCCAGGTCGTGCAGGCTGACCTCGTAGCCGTTGGCGCCGAAGGTTGGCTTGCCCTCGTCGCCACCCGGCACCAGCACTTCCTCGGCCGACAGCCTGCCCGAGACGCGGGCCAGCGCCAGCGGCGCCAATCCGTCGCCAAGCCTTGCGGTGACGCCGGCAAGGGCCAGGTCGGCGGTGAAGCCTTCCAGACGCGACTGGTCCACCGTCATCCAGGCCCGCACCGAACCCTTGCCCTGGCTCACGTCAAACGGGTAATCGACATATGGCTTCCACGCGGCCAGGTCGGTATCGCGCATGTCGGCGTACAGTTCCCCTTTCCAGCGCGTGACATCGGACGGCGGCGCGCCGAACCGGTGCTGGAAGCGCGCGCGGATGTCCAACGGCCGGCCGAGTCCGGCAGGCGGGGTCGCCCTGAGCGCGAAGCGGTGGCTGGTCCAGCGGTTCTGCAGCAGGATGGTCACGTCCGACAGCGACAGGGTGGGCGCCCCGCGCAGTTCGTCGGTCCAGTGCAGGCGGCCCTGGTGGATCAGGATCTCGCGCTGGCGGAAGATCCAGTCCGGCCCCCCGGCGCCCGCCTCCGCGGCGCTCCGGTCCAGGCGCACCCCGGCCACGCTCAGCACGCCGTCCGCGCCGCGCCGCACATCCAGTTCGGGACGCACCACTTCCAGCGACTCGAAGCGGGGTTCGCGCGCGAACACGCTCCACCACGACAGGGTGGCCGACACCGAGGGCAAGGCCAGCAGGCGCCGGCCCGCCGGATCGTGCAGCGCCACGTCGCCCAGGAACAGCGATGGATGCAGTCCATGCCAGGAAGCATAGATGCGCTCGATCGTCACGCGGTTACCCAGCGCGCCGCTGGCGGCGCGCTCGATGTCGTCCTTGTAATAGTCGATGTTCGGCAGCACGGCGTAGCGCAGCACCAGGAACAGCACGGCCAGCAGGAAATACACCAGCAGCCCGAGCTTGATCGTGAAGCCGAGCACGTGGTGGGTGGCCAGGTTGGCATAGCGGTAGGCCGCGCGCAGCCGGCGCCATCGCACGGCCAGCGGCACATGCTCGCCGGCGGCCGCCTGCGGTTCCCGGTTGTCCATCAAGATGCTCAAGAAAAGGTTCGCCGATAAATTGGTTCTTGAATAAGAGATCGCTTGCAACAGTCGCGGCGTCTACCTTACCATCATGCTGACCGAGGCAGCACGGCGGGCAATTCTACCGCATAGCACGCCTGCCGGAACGCAATCCCACACTCCAGGCCCAAGATGACCCCTGCTTCCCCGGCGTACGCGTCGCGCTTTTACAAACGCTGGCTCGAGGCCGACCCGGCCCGCGCCGCGAAGGTCGCCGATCTGACCCGATTATCGCTGGCCCGGCTGGACCTGGACTCGGTCCTGGAAACGGAGCTTGCGCCAGGTCTGCCCCTGCCCCGCGCCATGCGGCGCATGCGGAACTTGCTCGTCGCCGGCATCATCAAACGCGATCTGGAAGGCCAGGCCGACCTCGACGAGGTCGTCACCGCCATCACCGCCTTCGCCGACTTCGCCATCCGCACCCACGCCGACGCCCTGATGGCGGAGATGGTCGCCGCCCACGGCATGCCGATCGGCGACGATTCCGGGCGCGCCCAGCACTTGATCGTCCTGGCCATGGGCAAGCAGGGTGGCGGCGAACTCAATGTCTCGTCCGACATCGACCTGATCTTCGTCTACCCCGAGGACGGCGAGACGGCAGCCGGTCCCGGCCAGCGCCAGTTGTCCAACCATGAATTCTTCGTGCGCCTGGGCCGCAAGCTGATCGGCGCCCTGTCGGAGGTGGCGGAGGATGGCTTCACCTTCCGTGTGGACATGGCGCTGCGGCCAAACGGCAATTCCGGCCCGCTCGCGGCCAGCATGTCCATGGTCGAGGAGTACCTGGTGGTGCAGGGCCGCGAATGGGAACGCTACGCCTGGGTGAAGGCGCGCGCCGTGACCGGCGACCCGCAGGACATCGCCGCGCTCGACGCGGTGGTGCGCCCCTTCGTGTACCGCCGCTACCTCGACTTCGGCGTCATCGACGCCATCCGCACCATGCACGCCCAGATCCGCGCCGAGGTCAAGCGCCAGGAGCGCCTGCACCCGGAGCGCAGCAACAACATCAAGCTCGGCCGCGGCGGCATCCGCGAGATCGAGTTCCTGGCCCAGGTCTTCCAGTTGATCCGCGGCGGACGCGACCCGGCGCTGCGCGAGCGTTCCACCCGCGCCACCCTGCGCCTGCTGGCCGAACGCGAACTGCTGCCGGCCGACACGGTCGAAGGCCTGCTCGACGCCTACACCTTCCTGCGCAACCTCGAACACCGGCTGCAGTACCTGGACGACGCCCAGACCCACGCGGTGCCCGCCGGCGAGGACGAACGGGCGATCGTCGCCGGCATGATGGGACTGCCCGACAGCGCAAGCCTGCTCGGCCGGCTCGATGCCACGCGCGCCTTCGTCGCCGGACAGTTCGACGCGATCTTCGCGGACAAGGGCGGCGACACCGACCCCGACGGCGGCACGCTGGCCGACGACCTGGACAACCGCGAGGCGCTCGCCGCCCGCCTGGCCGGCCTGGGCTACGACGACGCCGCCGGCGCGGCGGCCCGGCTGGCGGCAACCTTGCAGTCGCCGCGCCTGGCGGCGCTGCCCGACGCCAGCCGCGCGCGCCTCATGGCCCTGGTCGAGACCGCGCTGGGCCAGGTCGTGGCCACGGTGCGCGAGGCCGGGGTCGGCAGCCACGCCGCCACGCTCGGGCGCCTGCTCGATTTCTTCGAGGCCATCGCGCGCCGCTCGGCCTACCTCTCGCTGTTGACGGAGTACCCGCACACACTGGACCGGGTGCTGCGCATGTTCAATGCCAGCGGCTGGGCCGCCACCTTCCTCACCCAGCACCCTCTGCTGCTCGACGAGCTGCTCGACGACCGGGCCGGGGCGCTGGACGACTTTGGCCAACTGGGCACCCAGCTCGACGAACAGCTGTGCCAGGCCGATGGCGACACCGAGCGCCAGCTCGACATCCTGCGCGAAACCCACCACGCCCAGCTATTCCGCCTGCTGGCGCTCGACCTGGCCGGCGAACTGTCGGTCGAGCGCCTCGCGGACCACCTGTCGGCCCTGGCCGACCTGATCGTCGGCGCCACCGTGCGCTTCGCCTGGCGCACGATCGCCACCCGGCACCGGGAGGAACCGCGTTTCGCGGTGATCGCCTATGGAAAACTGGGCGGCAAGGAGCTGGGCTACGTCTCGGACCTCGACCTGATCTTCCTGTTCGACGACGATGACCAGGATGCGCCGGGCAACTACGCCAAGCTGGCCCAGCGCTTCATCACCTGGATGACGGCCCACACCCCGGCCGGCATCCTGTTCGACGTCGACACCGCGCTGCGTCCGGACGGCGCCTCGGGCATGCTGGTGTCCTCGCTGGCGGCGTTCGAGCGCTACCAGGACAACGCGGCCTGGATCTGGGAGCACCAGGCCCTGACCCGGGCGCGTTTTTGCGCGGGAGACGCGGCCATCGGCGCCCGTTTCGAGGAGATCCGCGAGCGCGTGCTGCGCAAGGACCGCTCGGCGCAGGCGGAGGAACTGAAGGCCGAGGTGGTCAAGATGCGCCAGCGCATGCACGACGCCCACCCCAACCGCAGCGAACTGTTCGACCTCAAGCACGACACGGGCGGGATGATCGACATCGAATTCATCGTCCAGTACCTCGTGCTGCGCCACTCCCACGACTACCCGCAGCTGACCGTCAACACCGGAAACATCGGGTTGCTGCGCCTGTTCGGCTCACTTGGCCTGGTCGAGCCGGCGCTGGCGGCGGCGGTGGGCGATGCCTACCGGGCGATGCGCAAGTGGCAGCACCAGGTTCGCCTGCAGGGCAGCGAGCGGGCCCGTGTCGCGCCTTCGCAAGTCCAGCCGCACGCCGACAACGTGGTGCGCCTCTGGCGCGCCTGCTTCGGCGCCTAGAAGCCCGACCGGTTCGCGTTGAGGGGCGCTTTCCGGGCCGCCCCGCCGCGCGGCGTGTGCCAGCCTGGCGCACCCTCCCCAAAATCCTCAAATTTGCGCATGGCGCGCGCATCGGCGCACTGCCCTGCGCGCAGCACCCTTGCGCCGTGCACCACAAGTGCATTTAACACTTCTAGTGCGCCACCAATTCCGCTCCCCGGTCGCAACCTCCCTGACAACCAGACGGTAAACACGCTTCTTCAAAGAGTTTTAGGCGGAATTTTTTACCACTGTGCATTCCCCAGCATGAACTCGTCAAGGCGAGCACAAACAAAATTGTGTAATTACGCAACTTTGCCACGGACACAATTAACAATTCGGCGATTCGTTTGACTCCCTGCTGTCAGAAATGTTTCGATTGCAAACTTGAAAATTGACAAATTTCCGGATTGCACGTCGGAAACGTGAGAGTGTCGCGACGCGGCATTGTTGGTAGCACTGCCGGTCCGACCGGCAAGGCTGTTTTTTGACCCCTAGGAGTTCAGCAATATGATGGAAACTATCTTGTCCCGGTCGATCCGTGCGATCTGCCTGGGTGGCATGACCCTCGGCATGACCGCTGCGATCGCGCAGGAAGCGTCGCAACCAATGCAGCGTGTCGAGGTGACGGGTTCCCGCATCCGTCAGGTCGACCTGGAAACGGCACAGCCGATCCAGATCCTGAACCAGGAGCAGATCCAGCGCACCGGTCTGGTGACCGTCGGCGACATCCTGAACAATCTTTCGTCGGCCGGCTCGCCGGACTTCAGCAAGGGTGGCTCGCTGGTCTCGAACCGCGAGAACGGCGGCCAGTACATCAACCTGCGCAACCTCGGCTCGAACCGCCTGCTGGTCCTGGTGGACGGCAAGCGCTGGACCCAGACCGTCGACGGCTTCACCGACATGTCGACCGTCCCCGCCGCCATGATCGAACGCATCGAAGTACTCAAGGATGGCGCTTCGTCGATCTACGGCTCGGACGCGATCGCGGGCGTGGTCAACATCATCCTGAAGAAATCGATGGATGGCGGCCAACTGAGCCTGTACACCGGCGCCTACGAGGAAGGCGATGGCCGCAACAAGGACTTCTCGCTGGCCTATGGCGCCAACAACGACAAGGCCTCGCTGATGTTCGCCCTGTCGCACACCGAGCAGGGCGTGGTTTGGCCGACGACCCGCGAGATCTCCGCCTACACCTATGGACCGGCCCACCCGACCGCGGGCCTGGGAACCTCGCCCTGGGGCCGCATCCGCCAGGTGGGCCCGACGGGCGGCCCGACCGGCTTCAACCGGATCCTCAACCACACCGGCACCTGGGACGGCATCGGCACCGGGGCCAACTCGCGCGATCCGAACAGCTACCACACCTACGCCGGCGCCGACGAGGACAAGTACAACTCGACCCAGGACATGATGCTGGTCATGCCCAACAAGCTCGACACCATCTTCGTCAAGGGCGAACTGTACCTGCCGAAGGACCTCACCTTCCGCACCACGGCGATGTACTCGCAGCGCGAATCGACCGCCCAGGTGGCCGGCTACCCGCTGCAGTCGGGCACCCAGGCCGACTTCCCGGTCTACATCGACGCCGACAGCTACTTCAACCCCTACGGCAACCAGGTGGCGGGCGCCGGCAACGGCCAGGACCTGTACTTCTACCGCCGCACGATCGAAGTGCCGCGCGTGACCGAGAACCAGAACAACACCTTCCACGTCGACGCCGTGCTGGAAGGCGAGTTCACGATGCGCAACCTGCCGTGGAACTGGAGTGTGGGATACAACCACAACCGGGTCCAGGGCTCGACCCTGGGCACCGGCAACATCAACCTGCTGAACCTGAAGAAGGCCCTCGGCCCCTCCTTCCGCAACGCCGCCGGCAACGTCCAGTGCGGCACCCCGGACAATCCGATCGGCCTGTCCGAGTGCGTCCCGTTCGACATCCTGGGCGGCCCCTCGGCCTCGACCCCGGAGGCGCTCGACTACGTGATGTCGACCGGCCAGGCGACCTACGGCAGCACCGTCAACAGCGCCACCGCCGACATCGCCGGTGAGGTGTACACGCTGCCGGCCGGCGCGCTGGGCATCGCGGCGGGCCTCGAGCACCGCGAGGTGAAGGGCTACGACCGCCCGGGCCAGTTCGAGCAGTCGGGCTACTCGACCGACCTGGCCGGCAATCCGACCGTCGGCCGCTACACGGTGCGCGAGGCCTACCTCGAACTGAACGTGCCGCTGCTGAAGGACCGTCCCTTCGCCGACCTGCTGAGCTTCAACCTGGCGACCCGCCATTCGGACTACAGCAACTTCGGCGTGACCAACAACAGCAAGGTCAGCTTCATGTACCGGCCGGTGCGCGACCTGCTGGCGCGCGGGACCTGGGCCGAGGGCTTCCGCGCCCCGACCCTGGGCGACACCTTCGGCGGCGGCCAGCAGTCGTTCGACACCTTCCTGGACCCGTGCGACACCCGCTTCGGCGAAGCGTCGCGCGACCCGGCCGTGCTGCAGCGATGCATCGCCGCCGGCACCAGCGCCACCTACCGCCAGTGGGACCAGTCGAACACGCCGATCACCAACACCGGCGGCGCGCAGAGCCTGACCGCCTTCATGTCCGGGGCCGGCAACGAGTTCCTGCAACCGGAGACCGCGATCACCAAGACGCTGGGCCTGGTGTACAGCCCGTCGTTCCTGACCGGCTTCTCGGCCGCGATCGACTGGTACGACATCAAGGTCAACAACCGCATCACCGCGATCAGCGCCGAGTACCTGGTGGACCAGTGCTACATCGACAACGTCTCGTCGTTCTGCACCTCGATCAAGCGCGATCCGGTCACCGGCCAGATCACCAACCTGGCGCGCGGCAACGCCAACCTGGGCGAGATGGAAACCGAGGGCCTGGACGTGGCGCTGACCTACCGCATGCCGCGCACCAAGTACGGCCGTTTCGGCGTCCGCAACGAGACCTCGTACGTCGACAAGTTCCGCACCCGCAGCAGCGTGGACGACGACTGGAACGAGTACACCGGCGAGTACCTGTACAACCGCGTGAAGTCGAACACCACGGTGGACTGGAGCATGGGCGACTGGAGCGCGACCTGGGGCATGCGCTACTACAGCCCTGTGAAGGACTACTGCTGGGACACCGACGTCGAGTGCAACATGCCGGAGTTCGAGGCGACCTTCGGCACCGGCGCCAACAAGCTCGGCTCGCTCGTCTATCATGACCTGAGCGTCGGCTACAAGACCGCGTGGGACGGCCGCATCCTGGTCGGCGTGAACAACATCTTCGACAAGAAGCCACGCATCGTGTACAGCACGCAGGCGTCGGCCGCTTCGGTCGATGCGGACATGCCGCTGGACCGCTTCATCTACGTGCGCTACACCCAGTCGTTCTGACGCTGCGCGGGGCCCGCGAGGGCCCCGCCGGAACGAGCGACGCCCGCCCGGCCCCGCGCCGCGCGGGCATTCCTGTTGGCGGAACGCCGTGCGCGCGGCGCCGCCGCCCCGCCCCGCCCCGACAGCGGGTATCATGGACGGTTTCGCGACGCGCATTCGACGCGCGCGCAACCAACCTGGCGGAACATGGCAATCAAATTCAAGAACGAGAAAGACATCGCGAAGATGCGCGTCGCGGGGCGGCTCGCGGCGGAGGTGCTGGAAATGATCGGCGAATACGTCGTTCCCGGCGTCTCGACCGAGGAACTGGACCGGCGCTGCAACGAATACATCCGCAAGGTGCAGAAGGCCACGCCGGCCAACGTCGGCTACCACGGTTTCCCCAAGACCCTGTGCACCTCCGTCAATGGCGTGGTCTGCCACGGCATCCCCAGCCCGAAGGAGATCCTGCGGGACGGCGACATCGTCAACATCGACGTCACCGTCATCAAGGACGGCTGGCATGGCGACACGAGCCGCATGTACTTCGCAGGGGAGCCGAGCCCGGCCGCGCGCAAGCTGGTGGACACGACCTATGACGCGATGATGGCGGGGATCCGCGCGGTGCGTCCCGGCGCGCGCCTGGGCGATGTGGGGCACGCGATCCAGAAGCTGGCCGAGGCTGCCGGCTACTCGGTGGTGCGCGACTACTGCGGCCACGGCATCGGCCGCGTCTACCATGAGGACCCGCAGGTGTTGCACTACGGCCGTCCGAACACGGGGCTGCTGCTCAAGGAGGGCATGACCTTCACGGTCGAGCCGATGATCAACGCCGGGCAGGACGATGTCGACCTGCTCGAGGACGGGTGGACCGTCGTCACCCGCGACGGTTCGCTGTCGGCGCAGTGGGAGCACATGCTGGCGGTGACCGCGAACGGTTGCGAGATCCTCACCCCTTGGCCGAAGAAGGCTTGAGCCGCCGCCGTCGCTCCCTCGAAAGAGGGAGCCCATACTGAGGCTGCGAAGCCCCTCCCAAAGGCACCGCGACCAAGCGGAATTGGTGGATTTGGTAGCTTCAGCATGGATTACCGCGGGGCCGCCGAGGCTTTCGCGGGAATGACGTGCCACCGCGCGAAGGTCCCGACGCCCAAAAACAGATGCCCGCCGTCCGCTTGCGCGGAATACGGCGGGCACCGGTGTCACCGCCCGCTGGAGCGGACGGCGACGGCTCGATCCGGACGGATTACTTGGCGTTCATCAGGGCGACGGTGGTGTCCAGCATGCGGTTGCTGAAGCCCCACTCGTTGTCGTACCACGACGAGACCTTCACCAGGCGGCCCGACACCTTGGTCAGGGTGGCGTCGAAGTTCGACGATGCCGGGTTGTGGTTGAAGTCCACCGAGACCAGCGGGTCGGTGTTGTAGGTCAGGATACCCTTGAGGGCGCCTTCCGATGCGTCCTTCATCAGCTTGTTGACCTCTTCGACGGTCGTGTCGCGCTTGGCGATGAACGACAGGTCGACGATCGACACGTTGATGGTCGGCACGCGGATCGCGAAGCCGTCCAGCTTGCCGTTCAGCTCGGGCAGCACCAGGCCGACCGCGGCGGCGGCGCCGGTCTTGGTCGGGATCATCGACTGGGTGGCCGAACGGGCGCGGCGCAGGTCCTCGTGCATCACGTCGGTCAGCACCTGGTCGTTGGTGTAGGCGTGCACGGTGGTCATCAGGCCGGTTTCCAGGCCGATCGCGTCATGCAGCGGCTTGACCAGCGGGGCCAGGCAGTTGGTGGTGCACGATGCGTTCGAGATCACGGTGTCGGTGCTCTTCAGGACGTCGTGGTTCACGCCGTACACGACGGTCGCGTCCACATCCTTGCCGCCCGGTGCCGAGATGATCACCTTCTTGGCGCCGCCCTTCAGGTGGGCCGAGGCTTTTTCCTTGGTGGTGAAGAAGCCGGTGCACTCCAGCACCACGTCCACGCCCAGCTCGCCCCACGGGATCTCGGCAGGATTGCGCTGCGCGAACACGCGGATCTTGTCGCCGTTGACGATCATGTTGTCGCCATCGACGGTGACGGTGCCCGGGAACTTGCCATGCGCGGTGTCATAGCGGGTCAGGTGGGCGTTCGATTCGGCGTTGCCGAGGTCGTTGATCGCCACGATCTGGATGTCTTGCTTTTTGCCGCCTTCGTAGAAGGCGCGCAGGATGTTGCGGCCGATGCGGCCATAACCGTTGATTGCAACTTTGATCGTCATACTATGCTCCTGATTAAAAAAAACCGTTCGCTTGTTATGGGTGGCACCCCGAGGGATAGCGGGCGGCGCGGCCGCCCGCGATCAAGACATCAGGCCGCGACGACCGACTTGACCTTGGCCACGACGTTCTCGACGGTGAAGCCGAAGTGCTTGAACAGCACGCCGGCCGGCGCCGATTCGCCGAAGGTGTCGATACCGACGACCGCCCCTTCCAGACCCACGTACTTATACCAAAAATCGGTCACACCTGCCTCGATGGCAACACGAGGCGTGCCACGGGTCAACACGCTGGCCTTGTAGGCCGCGTCCTGGCGCTCGAACACGTCGGTCGACGGCATCGACACCACGCGCACCGCCACGCCTTCGGCGGCCAGCGCGTCGGCCGCCTTCAGCGCCAGTTCGATTTCCGAACCGGTGGCGATCAGGATCGCCTTGGCGTCGGCGGCGTCGCGCAGCACATAGCCGCCCTTTTCGATGTTGGCCACCGCGCCGGCTTCACGCTCGACGAAGGGCAGGTTCTGGCGCGAGAAGATCAGGGTGCTCGGGCCGTCGCGGCGCTTGACCGCCGCGCCCCACGCCACCTGCGATTCGACCGTGTCGCACGGACGCCAGTTGTCCAGGCCCGGGATCAGGCGCAGCGACGAGACGTGCTCGATCGACTGGTGGGTCGGGCCGTCTTCGCCCAGGCCGATCGAATCGTGGGTGAACACGAAGATCGAGCGGATCTTCATCAGCGCCGCCATGCGCAGCGCGTTGCGGCTGTAGTCCGAGAAGGTCAGGAAGGTCGCGCCGAACGGAATGAAGCCGCCGTGCAGGGCCACGCCGTTCTGGATCGCGGCCATGCCGAATTCGCGCACGCCATAGTTGATGTGGTTGCCCGGGATGCCCGAGCGCACCGCCACCGATTCCTTCCAGTTGGTCAGGTTCGAGCCGGTCAGGTCGGCCGAGCCGCCCAGGAATTCCGGCAGCACCGGCGCCAGCGCCTGGATCGCGTTCTGGCTCGCCTTGCGGGTGGCGATGGTTTCCTTCTTCTCCAGGCAGGCATCGACGGCGGCGGCCAGCACGGCGTCGAAGTTACCCGGCAGCTCGCCCTTCATGCGGCGCTCGAATTCGGCCGCCAGTTGCGGGTGCGCGGCGCGGTAGGCGTCGAACATCTTGTTCCACTCGCCTTCGAGCTGGGCGCCACGCGCCTTCGCGTCCCAGGCTTCGTAGATTTCGCCCGGGATGTCGAAGGGGACCGGGTCCCACAGCAGGTGCTGGCGCACGGCCGCGATTTCCTTGTCGCCCAGCGGCGCACCGTGGACCTTGTCGCCGCCTTCCAGGTTCGGAGCGCCCTTGCCGATGATGGTCTTGCAGCAGATCAGGGTCGGACGGTCCGACTGCTTGGCCTGCTCGATCGCCGCCGACACGGCCGCCACATCGTGGCCGTCCACCTTCGGGATCACGTTCCAGCCGTAGGAGGCGAAGCGCTGCGGGGTGTCGTCGGTGAACCAGCCTTCCACCTTGCCGTCGATGGAGATGCCATTGTCGTCGTACAGGAAGATCAGCTTGTTCAGGCGCAGGGTGCCGGCCAGCGAGCACACCTCGTGCGAAATGCCTTCCATCAGGCAGCCGTCGCCCAGGAAGGCGTAGGTGTAGTGATCCACCACGTCGTAGCCGGGACGGTTGAACTCATACGACAGCAGCCATTCGGCCAGCGCCATGCCCACCGCGTTGGCGATGCCCTGGCCCAACGGACCGGTGGTGGTCTCCACGCCCGGGGTGATGCCCACTTCCGGGTGGCCCGGGGTCTTCGAGTGCAGCTGGCGGAAGTCGCGCAGGTCGTCCATGCTCAGGTCGTAGCCGGCCAGGTGCAGCAGCGCGTAGTGCAGCATCGAGCCGTGGCCGTTCGACAGCAGGAAGCGGTCGCGGTTCATCCAGCCCGGATTGGCCGGGTTGTGGCGGTAATGCTTGTCCCACAGCGCGACGGCGATCTCGGCCATGCCCATCGGCATGCCCGGGTGGCCCGAGTTGGCTTTCTGCACAGCGTCCATCGCCAGCGCGCGGATCGCGTTGGCCATCAGGGTGGTGGTTTGCGTAGGTTTCATCGAATGATAAGTCTGGGATTGGAAAGCGGTGGCGGTGAGGCTGGCCGTAGCCCGTTATTTTACCAGATGGGGGTGCCGCCAATTAAAATGCAGGTTTTGCTTTTCAAGATAACAGGAACCGCATGCCCCGCTTCTACTGTCCCCAGCCGCTGGCCGCCGGCGCAACGGTCGACCTGCCCGAGGCGGTCGCCCACCACCTCCATGTGGTGAGGATGCAACCCGGCGCCAGCCTGACGCTCTTCAATGGCGAGGGCGGCCAGTACCGGGCCGAGCTTGCCGAACTGGGCAAGCGGCGCGCGAGCGCCAGCGTGCTCGCGCACGAGGACCTCGAGGTGGAACTGCCCTTCCCCGTCACGCTGGCCCAAGCCTTGCCCGAGGGCTCGAAGATGGACTGGATCATCGAAAAGGCGGTCGAACTCGGGGTGGCGGCGGTCGCGCCGCTGGCCGCGCAGCGCTCGGTGGTGCGCCTGTCCGGCGAGCGCGCCGAGAAGCGCCACGCGCACTGGACGGGGGTGATCGTGGCGGCGTCCGAGCAATGCGGGCGCAACCGGCTGGCGCGGCTGGCGCCGGTCGTGGACTTCGGGCGCTGGATCGCGGAACCCGCCTCGCAGCCGAGGCTGCTGTTTTCGCCGCGTGCGACGGTTTCGCTCGCCGGGTGGGCGCGGGCTACCGGGCCGCAGGCGGTCACGCTGCTGATCGGGCCGGAGGGTGGATTCGCGCCGGCGGAAGAGGACGCGGCGCTGGCCGCCGGGGCTGTTGCCGTGTCGATGGGGCCGCGCGTGCTGCGCACCGAGACAGCCGGCATGGCGGCCCTGGCGGCGCTGGCTACGCTGTGGGGCGCGTAGTGTGATGCCTGGTTGATCGTGTCGCGGTGGGCACGAGTGCCCAACCAACGTTCACCTCCAGGGAAGTGCGCCCTGCCGGTGCACCACAAAAAAAACCGGCCCCTTTCGGGGCCGGCTTCATGCACGAAGATTTCGTGGATTAGAACGAGTAACGAGCGCCAACGTACAGCCTGCGTGGCTGGACCCAGTCGTTCGCCTGGCCGAAAGCATACGCGCCGCTGCCTGCAACCAACGATTCCTCGTTGATCGGCAACTGCTTGTCCAGGATGTTGAACACGTCCAGGAAGAACTCGATCTTCTGGCTGCCCTTCAGCTTGTACGTGTACTTCAGACGCACGTCCAGCGTGTAGTAGGACGGGGCTTTCTGCGAACCGACCGAGTCCGGCAGGATCCAGGTGTCGAGCACGCCACCGTAGACGTATGGCGCATCGACCATCATCGGCAGGTTACGGCCATACGCCAGGAAGGTCTTGCTGTAGATCAGACCGCTGTTCCAGTTGTACACGCCGCTCAGCTCGAAGCCGTTGTCGAAGAAGTACGTACCGTAGGCCTTGACCTGGTGCTCGATATTGCCAGGCTGCTTGCCGTAGGCGTTCGGTGCACGTGGGTCGAGCGCGATCCAGTCGCCCTGGAAGTCGGCGTTACTATCCGAGTTCGAGTTACCCTCGGCATCGTTCCAGCTGTACGAAGCGGCGCCCTGCCAGTTGTCGCGCTTGGCCTTGGTCAGGCTGACCTCGACGCCCTGGTAGTTACGCTTGCCACCTTTCAGGGTACCGATCACGTAGTTCGAGTTCGGCGCGGAGCTGTAGCCGAAGTACGAGTACGGCAGGTAGAACTCCGTGCCCGGAGCGGCATAACCTTCACCAGCCGTCGCCGGGGTGAGGGTCGGGTCCGAGTACAGGTACAGCGCGTAGTCTTCCAGCAGGTCGCGGGTCCAGCGCTTGGAGTAGCTCACCGACAGGGTGTAGTCACGGCCAAGGTTGGTCGCGTAGCCCAGCATGAACTCGTCCGTGTACGGGGTCTTGGTCGACGGTGCGAACAGCGCGTCCGGGGTCTTCGGACCGCCGCGGGTACGGAAGGTCACCCAACGGTCGCCCAGGAACACCTGCTCGTCCAGCACCGGCCCGGTCAGGTTACCCGCGAAGTCGGACATGTTGGTACGGATCGGGTCGTAGTAACGGCCAACGAAACCCCAGACCTTGCTGCGGCCGTCGCCGGACAGGTCATAGATCGTGCTCAGGCGCGGTGCGAACTTCCAGTCGAACTTGGCCGCTTGTGCGCCGGTCGAGTCGTAGTGGGTCCACTCTTCAGCGCGGACACCGGCGTTGATCGTCAGGTTGTCCTTGGTCCAGGTATCCTGGAAGAAGAACGACTTGCCGGTTGCCTCGACGGAGTACGGCGCGGTCTGGACTTCCGCGATACGGTAGTTGTTCACCTGCCCGGTCGGGTTGCCTGCGGTGCTGACGAACTGGTAGGCGCGCAGCTCGGCGTCGGACACGGCGCCGTCGCCGTTACGGTCGAGCAGGTTGACGAAATAGGCCCTGTCCGGGCTGCTGTTGATGCCGGCGATGATACGCGGCAGGTCACCGGCGACGATGCTCTTCGTTCCTGCCCAGCCACTACCGATGAATTGCTCGAGGGTGACCCCGGCGTTGGCGGCGGCGATCGAGCTGTAGCGTGCCTTGTCCGGGCCGGTCACGAGCGAATCTTCGAAGAAGGTATTCTCGGAAACCGAGAAGCCTGCCTTGAAGGTGTGGGTGCCCATCGTGGCGGTCTCGAGGAAGTACTCGGCGTTCAGGCCGATCTCGTCACGATTGCGCTCGGTGATGATGTCCGCACCGCGGCCACCCTGGTTACGCATCGCCAGGGTAGCCGGTGGGTTCGCGTTGAAGAAAGCGACGTTGTTCAGGGACGAGCGGTCCACCGCGAAGGTCGACACTTCACCTTCGTGACGGAAGGCGTACACGCCCACGCGCAGGTTGTCCATGTCGCGGGTGTACTCGAGCTTGTAGTTGTTGCCGCCCTGCTCGGTGCTGAAGTCGCGGTTGTTCAGAACCTCCGGGTTGCGCGAGCCGCTGATGGTGGTCGGGTCGTTAAAGAACACCGCCGTCACACGGTCGTCGAAGGTCGGCTGCCAGGTCAGCTTGGCGAAACCGAGTTCCTCGTCGCGTTCGATGGTACGCATGTACTCATCGGTGTCCGGATTGATGATGTCCTCTTCGCGTGCCTTCTTCTGGTACGAACCGAAGAACCACAGCTTGTCCTTGATGATCGGACCACCGAGGGTGACAGCCGTGTCGTAGGTCGAGAAGCCGGCGCCCGGCTCGTGCTTGTTGTCCGCGACCAGGTTGTCGTTCTGGAAGTAGTAGTTGACCGAGCCGTGGAATTCGTTGCTACCCGACTTGGTGATCACCTTCGAGACCAGGCCGGAACCGCCGGCGTACTCGGCCGGGATACCGCCGGTCAGGATCTGCTGTTCCTGAATGATCTCGGAGTTGATGTTCGAGCCGAAGGTACCGGTGTTCGAGTCGGTCACATCGACACCGTCGAGGATGTACACGTTGTCGGTCGAGGTGCCGACGGTGCCGCCGATGTCCGAGTAGTTGACGCCCGACTTCGACGCCGGGTTGCCGCCTTCCGAAGGCTTCACGCCCGGGACGAGCTGCAGGTAGCTCTGGTAGTTACGGCCGGTCGGCAGCGACTCCACCACGCCCAGGTTCAGGACCGTGCCCACCGAAGCGGTGGTGGTGTCGACGCGTGCGAGACGCGCGCCGGTCACGACCACCTGCTGGGTCTCCGTGCCTGGCGCGGCAGCGGCGGCGGGGGCGCCCAGGGTGTAGGTCAACAGCGGGTTACGGCCACTGACCACGGCGACCTGGGTATCGGCGAGGTTCGCGTAACCAGGGGCGATCACTTCCACCTTGTAGTCGGTCGCGGGGTCCAGGTTGGCAATGCGAACCGAGCCATCGGCTTCGGTCACGGCGGTCTTGGTCACCAGGCTGCTCGGGGAGCTGACGCGAACCGTCGCGCCTGCGACCGGTTTGCCCTGGGGACCGGTGACGGCGATACGCAGGCCACCGGTTTCAGCGGCGATTGCGGCGCCAACGAAGCACATGCCGACCGCCAACGAAATTGCAGACCGACGAATGATCGAAGTCCGCGACTTTTGTTTTGCTGTATGCAACATAAATCTCCCAACTCAAGGTTGATAAAATCGTTTTTATACTTGGAGCAATGCAACTACTTAAAACAATTACTTTAAAAGCTAATCAGACAGAATATCGTCTCCTGGCTTTGCGAAACACATGGAATGAATCTTCCATTTGATGCTTCGTAAAGTTTCCTGTCGAGAAAGCTTATGTATAAGAACATTTCATTGATTATTGTGTCAACGTGAATATTGACGAAAGGTGGCACAAATACAACGTGCACAAGCCGTTTTTTAACGAATGTGCGTATAGTGCCTCCTGGGCCACTCCCACCGATTGTCAAATCCTGCGCCTCCACCAGGGCTTTCCCCGTCCGCTCTTCCCAAACGCGGCGCCTGAAGTTCCCCCACCAGTGGGGGATGAGTAACCGGCGAACCTGGCCGGGCACGACCACCGCTTTCTTGATTAAAGAATACCCCCCAACCCCGAGCCGGAAATAAAAATGCCGCCCCGAAGGGCGGCATTCTTGGTCCGGATCAGGCCGGGAAAGATCCCGGTCCTGGTCGGATGCGCAATTAGAACTCGTATTGCGCCATGAAGCGGAACGTGCGCGGGGTCTGCACGCTCAGCGGCTGCAGGTAGGTCGGGGCTGGGGTGCCCAGGTTCTGCTCGCCTGCCTCTTGCACCGAGGTGGTTTCACGTGCATTGAACACGTTCAGCACGTCCATCGACAGCGTCACGCCCTTCACCCACTTCGGCTCATAGGTCACCTGCAGGCCCAGTTCGCGGGTCCATGGCAGGCGGCCCAGGGTGCCGCGCGGGTTCAGCTTGCCGCCGCAGTAGAACGAAGCCGCACCGTAGAAGATCGACACTTCGTCCAGGTTACCGGCGTAGTAGCCCAGGCAGTTCAGCGGACGGCCGCTCTGGACGATCAGGTTCGCACCCAAACGCCATTCCGGAGCAACCTGGTAGGCACCGAACAGCTTGAAGCTGTGGCGGCGATCGTTCGGCAGGTCGCCGTACGAACCTTCCATCAGGCCCGGGTAATCCCAGTCCTGGCTGATGCCGGCGTCGTCCTGGCCGATGTCCGACTTGACGTAGCCTTCGGTGTTACCACGGCTCTTCGACCAGACGTACGAACCTTGCAGGTTCCACACGCCATCCCAGGCGCGCTCGAAGGTGAACTCGAGTGCGGTGTACTTGCGCTCTGGCTGAGGGAAGCCCAGTGCCGAAGCCGGGATGTTGATGGTGGTCAGGCCCTTGCCGTCTTCCAGGTCGATGTTCGCGGTCAGGTCGCCGCCCGGGTTGTACAGGAAGCAGTGGTCGATCGCACCGCCGATGATGTGCGCCTGGTCGGCGTTGTAGCCGTTCGCCAGTGCCCATGCCTCGGCACCAGGACCGTTACACATGTCGTCCATGACGCGCTTCAGCTTGCGGTAGGTGACCTTGGCGCCAACCGACCAGCGGTTCGCCAGGGCCTGCTGCACGCCGAGGATGAATTCGTCCTGGTACATCGGCTCGATGTTGGGGTCCACCACCGAACGCGGGTCGCCGGCTTCGCCGTTCGAGCTCACCACGCGGGTGCCCAGTTGCTCGCCGCGGCCTGGCAGCTGGAACGCGTCGTTGCTCAGGGTACCGGTGTAGCGGAAGTAGTCGGTGTAGTCGAGTTCGCGGCCCGACAGACGGACGTTGGTGTTCGACATCACAGGGATGTAGTAGCGGCCCAGGTTACCGAAGACCTTGGTCTGCTGGTTGCCGAACACGTCCCATGCCACGCCCAGGCGCGGAGCGATGGTGTTCTCGACCTCGATGAAGGTCTTGTCATCCGCATTCAGGTTCTCGAACGATTCGCTGCGAACACCGATGTTCGCGACGATGTTCTTGGTGACCTGCCAGTTGTCCTCGATGTAGAACGCCGAGTTCTTGGTGGTGAACGCGCCGCCGTTCTCGAAGTGACGGACCTGCAGGTAGTCGAACGCTGCTCCGGTGTTGTTCACGTAGCCGCTCGGCAGTTTGCTGCCGGGGTTCACCGTTCTGATCAGGATACGTTCGCCGCCCGAGCTCATCGTGCCGGTGAACACCTGGTACTCTTCATAGTCCACGCCGAAACGCAGGCCGTGATCGCCCAGGTTCCATTCCGCGTCAACGCGGTAAGCCTTGCGCTCGTCGAAAGCGTCAGGATTGTTCAGGTTGACCGTGGTAGCGCAACCCAGGCGAAGCACCGTCGAGCCACGGTTGTCGGTGATGTACGGGCAGTCGGCCGAACCGATGAGTTCGTCGCGGTTGTAACGGCCCAGGCCGGCCAGTGCCGAGATGGTGAAGTCGTCGGTCAGCCAGGACGTGTACTTGGCGATATAGTTCTCGCCACCGGTGGTGAACTCATCCGGGAGCAAGGCCGTGCCGCGGCCTGGGGTGTAAGGCGTGTTCAGCCTGTAGCTACGCACCTTGTCCACCGACTTGTCGCTGAACCCGGTGAATTCGAGCAGGTTCGAGTCGTTGATGTTCCAGTCGACCTTCACCAGGTAACGCGGGGTGTTCGAGGTGACGATTTCCTCGGTGCTTGCACCGTAGGTCGTGCGCTCGATGTCGGCTGCCTGGATCAGGCCGAAGAAGAACAGCTTGTCTTCGACGATCGGGCCGCCCGCCCACACGTTGGCCTTCAGGTCGTCGGTGCCGCCTGGACGTTCGACCATGTTCCAGCGTCCGGTGGAGGCGCTCTTGTCGGCGTACACCGACGAGGCTTCCAGCGCTTCCGGTGCCCAGATGACGTTCGCGCCACCCTTCCACTCGTTGGTACCACGCTTGGTGGTCACGGCCAGCACGCCGCCCAGCGAACGGCCGTACTCAGGGCCGTAGCCGCCGGTCTTGACCTGCTGCTGTGCGATCGCCTCGAACGGCACCTGGTTGAAGGCAACGCCGTTCAGCGAGTTGGTGACGTTGAAGCCGTTGATGTAGTAGACGTTTTCCGCTGGCGATGCGCCGCCCAGCGAAGGCACGTTACCGGCGCGCAGAGCGGAGCCACCGATACGGCTGTCGCCACGGGTCGCGCCCGGGGCCAGCAGGGCCACGGCGGTCACGTCGCGCTGGACCGGGATACGGTCGATCGCGGCTTCGTTCAGCACCATGCTCGACTCAGGCGACTTGACGTCGATGCGAGCCACGCGGCCGGTCACGACCACGGTGTTGGCGGCTTGTCCGAAGTTGGCGGTCGTGCCTTCACCGGCCTGGACCGAAACGGTACGCTCTTCGACGGCGCCGCTTGGCAGCTTGGCGGTCACCGTGTAGGTACCCGGCGGCAGCATGGTCAGCTCATAGTTGCCGCGCTGGCCAACGGTCAGCGTACGCGACAGGCCGATCGCCTTGTTCTGGATGGTAACGACGGTACCGGTCGCGGCCTGGCCGACGATGTCGCCAGCCGAGTTCGACGCGGCGTAAGCCGTGGTCGAGACGGCTACCGAGCCGACGGATGCGGCGAACGCGATGGTAAGCGCGCGTGCCAAGACAGTCTTTTTAAACATCATGTGATTGTTCCTAATTTGAGTACACCGGTTCGGCCTTGCGGCGCCCCCGGCGATTGGTTGTTCTACTAATCACGTAGATTGCTACAAGTCCCACTTCTCTCTCGACAGCGAGATGAGGCCTTTCGACTGTTTGCTTGAAATCAAACATTGTCGAAGTTGCACATAGAAACATGCGCAACATCAATATGTCAATTCCGTGACGCACTAGGTGTGCAATAAAACAACAACCGCGTTTGTGAAATTTTTGGGATATACATACTTGGTGCGGCGCAGCACCGGACCGGTGCGGACAAGCCCCTTTCTGGTGCATGAAGTTACAATTGCGGAAACAGCGAGCCCGTGTCTCCAGAGGAAAGGAAAAGGTAGAATAGAGGATTGCATTGCACGGCCATCCGCCGACCGCCTTTCACTCCCATGCTGCGAATTAACGAACTCAAACTCCCCCTCGACCATCCGGAACCGGCCCTGCGCGCGGCCATCCTCGCCCGCCTTGGCATCGCCGACGCCGAGCTGTCGGACTTCACGGTATTCAAGCGCAGCTACGACGCGCGCAAGCGCTCGGCCATCGTGCTGATCTATTCGATCGACGCCGAGGTGAAGAACGAAGCCGCCGTGCTCGCGCGCTGCGCCAAAGACCAGCACGTGATGCCCTCTCCGGACACCGGCTACAAGTTCGTGCAGGCGGCGCGCCCGCCGGCCGGCACTCCGCGCCCGGTGGTGGTCGGCACCGGCCCGTGCGGCATGCTGGTCGCGCTGGTGCTGGCGCAGATGGGCCTGAACCCGCTGGTGCTGGAGCGCGGCAAGATCGTGCGCGAGCGCACCGTGGACACCTTCGGCTTCTGGCGCAAGCGCAAGCTCAACACGGAGTCCAACGTGCAGTTCGGCGAAGGCGGTGCGGGCACTTTCTCCGACGGCAAGCTGTACAGTCAGATCAAGGACCCCAAGCACTACGGCCGCAAGGTGCTCACCGAATTCGTCAAGGCCGGCGCGCCCGAAGAGATCATGTACGTGAGCAAGCCGCACATCGGCACCTTCCGCCTGGTCAAGATGGTCGAACAGATGCGCGCGGAGATCGAGTCGCTGGGCGGCGAGATCCGCTTCCAGTGCAAGGTCGAGGACGTGCTGATCGAAGAGACCGGCGGCGTGCGCCAGGTGCGCGGCGTGCGCCTGGCCAGCGGCGAGGAGATCGCGACGCGCCACCTGGTCATGGCCATCGGCCACAGCGCGCGCGACACCTTCCAGATGCTGTACGACCGCGGCGTGTATATCGAAGCCAAGCCGTTCTCGATCGGCTTCCGGGTCGAGCATCCGCAGTCGTTGATCGACGTATGCCGCTTCGGCCCCAACGCCGGCAACAAGATCCTGGGCGCGGCCGACTACAAGATCGTGCACCACGCCTCGAACGGCCGCTCGGTCTACAGCTTCTGCATGTGCCCGGGCGGCACGGTGGTGGCCGCCTCCTCCGAGGAGGGCCGCGTGGTCACCAACGGCATGAGCCAGTACTCGCGCGCCGAACGCAACGCCAACAGCGCGATCGTGGTCGGCATCACGCCCGAGGACTACCCCGGCCATCCGCTGGCGGGCATCGCCTTCCAGCGCGAACTCGAATCGCGCGCCTTCGTGCTGGGCGGCGGCACCTACGACGCCCCTGGGCAGTTGATGGGCGACTTCGTGCGCGGCGTCGCGTCGAAGGAATTCGGTTCGGTGATTCCCTCCTTCAAGCCGGCGGTGCACCTGACCGACCTGGCCACCTCCCTGCCGGACTACGCCATCGTCGCGCTGCGCGAGGCCTTCGTCGCCTTCGACAAGCAGATCAAGGGCTACTACAAGGAAGACGCGGTGCTGACCGGGGTCGAGACGCGCACCTCCTCGCCGATCCGGATCAAGCGCCGCGACGACAACCTGCAAAGCCTGAACACGCGCGGCCTGTTCCCGGCGGGCGAAGGCGCGGGCTACGCGGGCGGCATCATGTCGGCGGCGGTGGACGGCATCCGGGTCGCCGAGGCGGTCGCGCTCGCGATGGGCGCGTCGGAAGGCACGCGGGTAGCGGGCGTGGCGCTGGACGCTTGAACGCCACGGCCGCCAGTCCGCTCGCGCCGGTCCTGGCCATCGTCGCCTCGATGGTCTCGGTGAACTTCGGCGCCGCCTATGCCAAGCACCTGTTCCCGCTGGTGGGCAGCGCCGGGGTGACGGCGGTGCGGGTGGGACTGGCCGCCTGCTTCCTGCTCGCGTTCTGGCGTCCCTGGCGCAGCTTGCCCACGCGCGCCGACGCCGCCAACCTGGCCGTGTATGGCCTGATGCTGGGCGCGATGAACCTGCTGATCTACGCGGCCTTCGCCCGCATCCCGATCGGGATCGCGGTCGCCATCGAAGTCACCGGTCCGCTCGCCGTGGTGGTGCTTTCCTCGCGTCGCGCGCGTGACTTCGCCTGGGTGGCCTGTGCCGCCGCCGGGCTGTGGCTGCTGCTGCCGATCCGCGCCGGCGCCGCCGACCTCGACCCGCTCGGCGTCGCCTTCTCGCTGGGCGCGGCCTTCTGCTGGGCGATGTACATCGTGTACGGCAAGCGCGTCTCCACGCTCAGGGGCGGCCACGCCGTGGCCTGGGGCATGCTGGTCGCCGCCCTGTTCACGGTGCCGGCCGGGCTGGCGCAGGCCGGCACGGCCCTGTTCACGCCGGTCGTGCTGCTGGGCGGACTGGCGGTCGCGCTGCTGTCGAGCATCCTGCCCTATTCGCTGGAGATGATGGCGCTGTCGCGCCTGCCGCGCAGCGTGTTCGGCATGCTGGTCAGCGCCGGCCCGGCGGTCGGGGCGCTGGCCGGCTTCGCGATGCTGGGCGAACGGCTCGACGCGGCGCAATGGACCGCGATCGCCCTGATCATCCTCGCCTGCGGCGGCAGCGCCGCGACCTCAGGCCGCGCCTGAGTGGGACCGGGAGCCCGTCGGGCGCTCCTAGAGCCACCCGGTCTTTTTGAAGCGGTAGTACAGGTAGCCGCAGACGGCGACCATCGATCCGACCGCGAGCGGGTAGCCGTACTTCCACCTCAGCTCCGGCATGAATTCGAAGTTCATGCCCCACACGCCGGCGAAGGCCGTGAACACGGCGAAGATCGCGGCCCAGGCCGCCAGCCGCTTGTTCACCTCGTTCTCCTCGATGGCGACCATCGACAGCGAGACCTGGATCGCGGTGTTGATCGTGTCGCGCACCGCGTCCAGGCGGCCAAGAATGCGGAACAGGTGGTCGTGCACGTCGCGGAAGTAGTCCTGGGTTTCGACCGCGATCGGCGGCACCCTGCCTCCGTGCAGCCGCCCGAGCGCGTCCAGCAGCGGCACCACGGCATGGCGCAGCACCTGCGACTTGCGCTTGAGTTCATACAGGCGCTCGACGTTGTCGCGCTGCTCGCCCTGGCGGCCGAAGATGTGGTCCTCGATCGACTCCAGGTCCGATTCGAGCATGTCCACGACCGGGAAGTAGCGGTCCACCACCGCATCGACCAGGGCGTAGAGCACGAAGCCGGCGCCCTTCCTGAGCTGGTGCGGTTCGCGCTCGGCGCGCGCGCGCACCCCGAGGAAGCCGCGCTTGGCCTCGCGCCGCACCGACAGCACGTAATTCGGGCCGGCGAACACGGCCACCTCGCCGGCCGCCAGCTCGTCGCCCGCCAGGTCCACGATCTGCACCACCATGAACAGCGAATCGCCGTACTCCTCCAGCTTGGGGCGCTGGTGGCCGTGCGCCGCGTCCTCCACGGCCAGCTCGTGCAGGCCGAACTCCTCCTGCATCCTGGCCATCTCGTCGCTGCCCGGTTCGTGCAGCGCGACCCAGACGAAGGTGTCGGGCATCTTCAGGTAGTCGCTGATGTCCTCGACCGGGACATCCGAGAGTTTTTTTCCTTCCTGGTAGGCGACGCAGTTGATCAGCATGGGAGACCGGTGAATGACGCGCACGGGCGCCGATGCCAAAGCTTACACCAAGCACGGCCGTGGCGCGCTGCCCTACTCGTCGCGTGCGCCGTCGATGCCCAGCTCGGCGATCTTGCGCGTGATCGTGTTGCGGCCGATCCCAAGCCGCACCGCCGCGTCGTTCTTGCGCCCGTGCGTGTGCCTGAGCGCGGTCTTGATCAGGGCCGATTCGAACTGCTTGCCCAGCACGTCCATCACCTCGACCTGGCCGGAGGCGAGCATGTCCGCCACCTGCTGCTCGAGCAGGCCGACCCAGCCTTGCGGCGGCGCGAGGGGCGTGGCGAAGGCCGCGTTCGGCGCCGCCGCGCCGGCCGCCGCCGCCGCTCCCGTGCCCGCCACTGCCCCCGCTCCCGCCTGCACTTCGGCGCCGGCCGGATGCTGCGACTGGCTTTGGGTCAGGTCACGCGGCAGGTCCTTGACCTCGACCGTCTGGCCCGGCGCCATCACGGTGATCCAGTTGCACAGGTTTTCCAGCTGGCGCACGTTCCCCGGCAGCTCCAGCCCGGACAGGAAGCGCATCGCCTGCTCCGACATGCGCTTGGGCTCGACCCCCAATTGGTGCGCGCTTTGCACCAGGAAGTGGCGCGCCAGGATAGGAATGTCATCGCGGCGCTCGCGCAGGCTGGGCAGGCGCAGGCGGATCACGTTCAGCCGGTGGTACAGGTCTTCGCGGAACAAGCCGTCGCGCACGCGCTGCTCCAGGTTCTGGTGGGTGGCGGCGATCACGCGCACGTCCGCCTTGACCGGCTGGTGGCCGCCGACGCGGTAGAAGTGCCCGTCCGAGAGCACGCGCAGCAATCGCGTCTGCAGGTCGAAGGGCATGTCGCCGATCTCGTCCAGGAACAGGGTGCCGCCCTCGGCCTGCTCGAAGCGGCCGCGCCGCATCGCCTGGGCGCCGGTGAAGGCGCCGCGCTCATGGCCGAACAGTTCCGACTCGAGCAGGTCCTTCGGGATCGCGGCGGTGTTGAGCGCGATGAAGGGCTGCTGCGCGCGCGGCGAATGCTTGTGCAGCGCGCGCGCGACCAGCTCCTTGCCGGTGCCCGATTCACCCGTGATCAGCACCGTCACATTCGACTGCGACAGGCGCCCGATCGCGCGGAACACCTCCTGCATGGCCGGGGCGTGGCCGAGGATCTCGGGCGTCTCGCCGGGGGCAGCCTCGACGCTCGCCTCGCGCAGGCTCTCCTCGAGCGCGCGGCGGATCAGGGACACCGCCTTGTCGATGTCGAAGGGCTTGGCCAGGTAGTCGAAGGCGCCGCCCTGGAACGAGGCGACCGCCGAATCGAGGTCGGAGAACGCGGTGATGATGATGACCGGCAGGCCGGGGTGGCGCGCCTTGACCGCCTGCAGCAGGTCGATGCCGGACTCGCCCGGCATGCGGATGTCCGACACCAGCACCTGCGGTGTGTCGCCTTCGAAGGCGGCCAGGGCCTCGCGGGCGTTGGCGAAGCTGCGCGTTTCGAGGTTGTCGCGCGCCAGGGCCTTTTCCAGCACCCAGCGGATCGATGCATCGTCGTCGACAATCCAGATTGGTTTCATGTAGTCGTGCTTCCCGCCATATGGATTCAAGAGGGGCCGGCGCCTCCGGTCCCGCGCCGCCTCAGGGCAGCGGCAGCAGGATACGGAAATCCGTCAGTCCAGGCCGGCTCTCGCACTCGATCACGCCCAGGTGCTGCTGCACGAAGGTCTGCGCCAGCGTGAGCCCCAGGCCGCTGCCGCCATCCCGTCCGGATACCAGCGGGTAGAAGATGCGGTCGCGGATGTCGGGTGCGATCCCCGGTCCATTGTCGATGATATGCAAATCTAGTGCCAGCCCGTAGCGAACCTTGGCCAGCGTCACCTGGCGCGCCACCCGGGTGCGGAAAACGATCTCGGCGTCGCCCGCCGCGATGCGCGCGGACAGGGCCTGGGCCGCGTTGTGGGCGATGTTGAGGACGGCCTGGATCAGTTGTTCCTTGTCCCCGCGGAACTCGGGGATCGACGCGTCGTAGTCGCGCCGGATCGCCAGGCCATTCGGGAACTCGGCCAGGATCAGGCTGCGCACGCGCTCGCACACCTCGTGGATGTTGACGTCGCCCACGATGTGGGGCTTGCGGTGCGGCGCCAGCAGGCGGTCCACCAGGGTCTGCAGGCGGTCCGCCTCCTTGATGATGACCTGGGTGTATTCGCACAGCTGGGCCAGGTGCAGCGGCGGCAGTTCCAGTTCCAGCAACTGGGCCGCGCCGCGGATGCCGCCCAGCGGGTTCTTGATCTCGTGCGCCAGGTTGCGGATCAGCTCCTTGTTGGCCTGGCTCTGGTCGAGGATGCGCTCCTCGCGGTCGAGCTTGAGCTGCTGCACGTTCTCGCGCAGCTCGATGACCACCTCGCCCTCCCCGGCCGAGGTCACGATGCTATGCACATGCAAGGGCTCGCGTCCGGGACGCAGCAGGGCCAGGTCCTGGCGCAGGTCGGCGTACTGGTGCGCCAGCGCCTGGGCGCACAGGGACGCCAGTTCGGCGCCGTTGGCGAACAGTTCGCGCAGGGTCTGGCGCGACAGCGTCCTGGCCGAGGTGTCGAGCAGGTTCTCGGCGGCCGGGTTGGCATAGCGCACCAGGCCGCTGCTGTCCGTGACCAGCACGGCCGAGGCCAGCAGTTCGAGCCCGGCAAAGCGGGTGGCGCCGGCCGAAACGCTCATCGGATGTTGGCGATCTCGCGCCGCAGCGACTCGATGTTGCGTTCGGTGCGGTTGATCTCGGTGCGCAGGTTGGCCACGCGCTCCTGGTACTTGGCGTAGTTGCGCTCGTTGCCCAGGCGGTCCGGTTCGCCGCCCTTGTATTCGGCCTTGAGCTCGGCGAGCTTCTTCTCCTCCGCCCGCAGCTCGTCGTTGAGGATCTCGCGGCGCTCGTCGTCGCGCACGCGCTGCTGCGCGCTGTCCACCCGCGGGAAATTGTTGGGCGCCACGGCGGAGGCCGGCGGCGGACTACCCGGGCGCACCGCAGGCGCCGGGCGCGGCGGCGGCGCCGGGATGAATCCGGGCAGGTCCAGCAGCTTGCAGCCGGCACGGCTGGTATCGGTGAATTCGACCCGTCCCTGCGCGTCCACGCACTTGTATATCGAAGTTTGCGCCTGCGCCGGCAGTTGCGCGGCAAGGCCGGCCGCCAGCACCAGCGCGCCGCGTCCCAGAACAGTGCTTGTCATTCCCATCGGTCTTGGTCTCTGCACGAATCGAAGTGCTGGAATTGTAGTTCCGCCCGACTATACCGCATCCACGAAACAAAGCGGGGAAAGCCTTGGCTTTCCCCGTCTTGGTCTTACCGAGTTATTTCATTGCCATCGGTGGGTAGGGTGGGCCGGGCCGCGCTAGGCACTTGTGCCGACCGCTTCGACCCCGGACTATTACGACGAATAATACATATCGAACTCGGCCGGGTGCGGGGTCATGCGCATGCCTGCACTTCCTGCATCTTCAGCCCAATGTAGGGTGGGCACTCGTGCCCACCAGTGCCCGCGTACTGTTACGACGAATAATACATGTCGAACTCGGCCGGGTGCGGGGTCATGCGCATGCGCTGCACTTCCTGCATCTTCAGTTCGATGTAGGCATCGATCATGCCGTCGCTGAACACGCCGCCGCGGGTCAGGAACTCGCGGTCCTTGTCCAGCGCTTCCAGCGCCTCTTCCAGCGATGCGCACACGGTCGGGATCAGCTTGTCCTCTTCCGGCGGCAGGTGGTACAGGTCCTTCGATGCCGCCTCGCCCGGGTGGATCTTGTTCTGGATGCCGTCCAGGCCGGCCATCAGCAGCGCGGCGAAGCACAGGTAGACGTTGGCCAGCGGGTCCGGGAAGCGCACTTCGATGCGGCGGCCCTTCGGGTTGGCGACGTGCGGGATGCGGATCGATGCCGAACGGTTGCGCGCCGAGTAAGCCAGCTTGACCGGTGCCTCGTAGCCTGGAACCAGGCGCTTGTACGAGTTGGTGCCCGGGTTGGTGATCGCGTTCAGAGCCTTGGCGTGCTTGATGATGCCGCCGATGTAGTACAGCGCCGTTTCCGACAGGCCGGCATAGCCGTCGCCCGCGAACAGGTTCTTGCCGTCCTTCCAGATCGACTGGTGCACGTGCATGCCCGAGCCGTTGTCGCCGGCCATGGGCTTGGGCATGAAGGTCGCGGTCTTGCCGTAGCTGTGGGCGACGTTCCAGATCACGTACTTCATGTTCTGGGTCCAGTCCGCGCGCTCGACCAGGGTCGAGAAGCGGGTGCCGATCTCGTTCTGGCCGGCGCCGGCCACTTCGTGGTGGTGCACTTCGACCGGGATGCCCATCGATTCGAGGATCAGGCACATTTCCGAGCGCATGTCCTGGAAGCTGTCCACCGGCGGGACCGGGAAGTAGCCGCCCTTGACGGTCGGACGGTGGCCGCTGTTGCCGCCATCGATTTCCTTGTCGGTCGACCAGGATGCCTCGTCCGAATCGATCTTCACGAAGCAGCCCGACATGTCGATCTTCCAGCGGATCGAATCGAAGATGAAGAATTCCGGCTCAGGACCGAAGTAGGCGGTGTCGCCGATGCCGGCCGACTTCAGGTAGGCTTCGGCGCGCTTGGCGATCGAGCGCGGGTCGCGGTCGTAGCCCTTGCCGTCCGACGGTTCGATCACGTCGCACTGCATGAACAGGGTGGTCTCTTCCATGAACGGGTCGAGATTGGCGGTGGACGGGTCCGGCATCAGCAGCATGTCCGACGCTTCGATGCCCTTCCAGCCGGCGATCGACGAACCGTCGAAAGCGTGGCCGGACTCGAACTTGTCCAGATCAAAGTGAGACACGGGAACCGTCACGTGCTGCTCCTTGCCGCGGGTGTCGGCGAAGCGTAAATCAACGAACTTGACTTCGTTGTCCTTAACCATCTGCATCACATCTGCGGCGGTCTTTGCCATGCGTATCTCCTAAATGAAAAGGGGGTGTCGACCTGGTATTCGATTTTGCGGTCAGACAAGCTCACCACAGTTATAGCAGGAAGCGTGCCAACCGTAGCTCATGAGCAAATGCACAATCGATCGTTGGAAACACGCGAGTTTACCCATAAAATCGGTCCACGCGGGTGCGGACTTCAAGGAACGCACCCTAGTGGGTCGCACCAGGGTGGTGCAAGAAACACTCAGCGCACCAGAATGGGGCATTTCGCACCGAACCATGACGGTGCGCCGGACGCTGCCAAAGGAGTCAGTCCCATGAGCAATATCGAACAGATTCTCGACCAGGCGCGCACGCGCGCGCCGGGCCAGCCATATGCCGGCGCGGTCACGCCCGAGGAAGCCTACGGGCTGCTGCAGGCCGATCCGCGGGTCAAGCTGGTTGACGTACGCACCAATGCCGAGCGCGACTGGGTAGGCCGGGTCGCCGTTCCGCCGCAACAGCAGGTCGCGATCGAGTGGTCGACCTATCCCGGCGGTGTGCCGAATCCCGATTTCGGTGCGCAACTGCAGGCCGCCACCAAGCCGGACGACATCCTGCTGTTCCTGTGCCGCTCCGGCGTGCGCTCGCGCCACGGCGCACGGGTCGCCACCGAACTGGGCTACCGCAACGCCTTCGACGTGCTGGAAGGCTTCGAGGGGGACAGGGACGCGGCGGGGCACCGCAAGACGGTCGGCGGCTGGTGCAAGGCAGGCCTGCCGTGGGTGGGGGCGTAGGGCGGAACTCGGCAATGTGCCGAAGACGTGGGCGTAGGGGTGGGCGGGGCCGCCGAGGCACTTGTGCCCACCGTGGCTACGCGACGGTGGTGCCGCCGACATGGTGGGCACGAGTGCCCACCCTACGATACTGGTGACCCGTGACGACGTTGTGCCGCCGGAAACGGTGGGCACACGACCGTCATACCGTCGAATAGTGGGTAGGGTGGGCACTTGTGCCCACCGTCGATACGCGACGGTGATGCCGGTCGACACGGTGGGCACGGGTGCCCACCCTACCCCGCTTGCGAGCGTTCAACGCACGCACTGGCGCGCAGGCGGCATCGCCTGCGGCGGCTCGATCAGCGGCATCAGGGACGGGGCCAGCGTCGCCAGCAACTGCACCGGCAAGGCGCTGGTGAAGTCGTAGTTCGCCGCCTGCGGTCCCGCCACGTAGGCCGTCATGCTGCCGTAGAAGCGCTCGCCGATGTTGAACACGAAGGTCGCCGAACGGTTCACGTAGCGCGACTCGATCAGCCGCCCTCCACGCGCATAGACGTCGAAGCGCTGGTCGCCGGTGCCGGTCTTGCCGCCGAGCGCGATCACGCTGCCGTCCGACTGCACGAACGCGGTCTTGACCCGCTTGGCCGTACCGTCCGACACCACGCCGCGAATCGCGTCGGCCACCGCGCGCGCGACCTCGGGCGCGAGCACCTGCTCGGTGCCGCCGCCCTTGGACCGCGTGACCAGGGTCTCGTAGGGCGTGCCCTTGGCGAAGTGCAGCGAGTCGATGCGCTCGACCGGCTTGCGCACGCCGCCATTGATGATGATGCCCATCAGCTCGGCCAGCGAGGCCGGGCGGTCCGCCGATGCACCCAGCGTGGTCGCGTACGAAGGCACCAGCGAGTCGAACGGATAACCCATCTTCTTCCACTGCGCGTGGATCTTCAGGAAGGCCTCGACCTCGAGCAGGCCGGCGATGCGCTTGTCCTGGGCGTGCTTGCGGTGCGTCTTGAACAGCCAGGCATACACCTCCTGGCGCTCGGCCACGCTGGCGCCGGTGATCTCGTCCCAGCCCGCCTTCGGATGCTTGCGCAGGTAACCCACCAGCCACAGTTCCAGCGGGTGCACCGAGGACACGTAGCCGCGGTCGGCCAGCGACATGTTGCGCGGGTCGTACTGTTCGTGCAATTTCGCGATGCGCTCCGGTTCGACCTCGTTGGCCGAGGGCAGCACGTTGTTCAGGAAGGCGCCGAACTCCTCGAGCGTGGCGTCCGGCGCGATCGTGCGGTGCGCCGCCGCCAGCTTGGGCGGGGTCGGCCGCACGCTGGCGAACAGTAGCGCCTCGATTTCGGCCGGGGTCTTGCCCTTGTACTTGTTGTAGAACTTGGCCAGGAACTCGCGCCCTTCCCGGTCCGCGAAGCGCGACAGGTAGACCGCGCGGCGCGGATCGTCGGCGTCGGCCAGCAGTTGGGCCGATGAGCCGGGCAGCTGGAACATGTAGTAGCGCACCACGTCGCGCATCATGCGCACGAACACCAGGTTGGTCGAGTTGTACAGGGCCTCGCGCACCGTCATGATGCGCGTGTTGTCCAGTCGGCTGAAGTTGCCGAAATAATGCAGGCCGCCGCCGGTGAAGAAGCCTTCGCCCGGGTGCGCGGAATAGCGGCGCTCCAGTGCCGCTTCCAGCATCGGCGCCAGCCCGCGGTCCGCCCCCTCGGGCAGGGCCTGGAAGTACTCGAGCGCCCATTGCGACATGCGGTCCTTCGGGTCCACGTTCACGCCCGCCAGCGCGGCCTTGTCCATCGTCCCGTAGCGCTTGTGCAACTGGTCCACGATGTCGAGGTAGGTCACGAGCGTGCGCAGCTTGGCGGTCGAGCCCAGGTCCAGCTTGGCGCCCTCGTTGATGTCGAGCGGCTGGTCGTAGTTGTCGGTCTGCACGCGCAGGTAGTTCACGTCGCGCCCGCGCTCCATCAGCGTGAAGCTGTACACGACCTGGGCCGGATCGCCATTGCCCAGCAAGCCCTTGCCGGTCAGGCCCGCCGCCTCGGCCTGCGCCGCGTCGGTCAGGCTGGCCAGCGCGTCGGTCACCGCCTGCTGCACGCGCGAGTCGAGCGTGGAGACGACGGACAGGTCGAGCCGGTCCAGGTTGTACAGGCGCGGTTCCCCGATCAGGTAGCCCAGGTGGTTGCGCACGGCGTTGGCCGCCTTGCGCGTGACGAAGGCGTTCGGCGGCGGCGCCTCGACCCCGGAGTGCAGCGCCGGCTTGAGCTTGACCGCGAGCGCCGCGTCGCGCAGCTGCGGCGTGATCACCCCGGCCTGCGCCAGCACCCGCAGGTGGCTGTCGGTCAGCTCTTCCAGGTCCTGCTCGCCCGACCCGAGGTAATAGGCCGGACGGCGCTGCGCGATCATCAGCGACAGCGCCTCCTTGTACACCAGGGCCGCGTCGGGCGTGGTCATCGGTCCCTTCAGGACCTGGTTGATCTGGTCGAAATCGCGTCCGTACCAGACCCACATGCCGTCGCCGATGCCGTTCACCTCGCCATAGCCGTACTTCGCCGACAGCGGCACCGTGTTCAGGTAGTCCAGCACCACGCGGCGGCGCGCGGCCGTCGTGTCCTCGCCGTCCTGGTAGGCGCGCAGCGTGGCCGAGGCCATCTGGATCAGCTTGTCTTCCAGCGAACTGGTGCGTCCTTCCGGCGAGTGCCGGTACTTCTCGATCTGGGTCGCCAGCGTGCTGCCCCCGGCCACGCGGCCGCCGCCGGACAGGCCGATCGACTTGAGCGTCTTGTCGAACACCGCCTTGGAGAAGCGGTCCCACTCGATGGCCGGATTGCGCTTGGGGTTGGCCGGGTCGAGCAATTCGCGGTTCTCGATGAACAGCAGGCTTTGCACGAGCAGCGAGGGCGCGCGGTCGAATTTTTCGTAATAACGCTCCGGGAAGCGCGAGGCGAACAGCGGCGCGCCGCGGCAGTCCAGGATCTCCAGCCCGACCTTGGTCTTTTCCGGATAGGTGGCGTACAGGCCGAGATCGGCCAGTTCGGCCATCTTGGGCGAGATGCGCGCTTGCGCGGCGATCCGGTAATCGCGCGTTTGCAGCCGCTCCAGGTAGGCCGGCAAATGCGAGTAACCCAGGCGGGCGTCGTAGGGACTTTCCTCGGGGAATCGGATCGACGGGCTCACGCCCTTCTCCATCCGGTAGCTGAGCTTTTCGGCCAGGCCGGAGAAGACCTTGGCCTGCAGGGTCGAGGTGCGGGTCTCGTACACAACCGAGGCCGCGGCCAGCGTGCCGAAGGCGAGCAGGAAGGCAAGCAGCACCGGCTTGAAGCGCCTGCCGCCCCCGCCCGGGTTCGGCGCCGGGTCGCCAGGCGGCGGCCCGCCGTCCCCGACGAGGGACAGGTGGGGATAATTTTCGTACAACGAGGTTTCCGTCTCGACGGACGCGGCCGCGCCGCTGGTGCCGTCGGCGCGCTCGCGCCACTTGCCGACGGCGCGAAACATGTTGCGGGGCCGTTTGAAACGGCTAATACTTTCCATGATGGCTCAACTGGTCTTAATCAATGTGCCTGCAATCCCCGCCAACCCGCTCGCCATCCTTGCCGCCGGTATGTTCGAGTGATTGAGGCCGTGTTTGGTTCGCGTCATTTCGCGCAAAATCTCACTCCGGATTTCGTCGCTCGCAAGTCACCATTCCACCACATCAACATGGCGCGCACGTTGCGTACCCGAACAAATTTGATGTGCGCCGTCCATTTTCGCAAAAAAACAACGGCTGAGTTCGACAGCCTCGATGCCTGGCTGCAAAGGCCGCGGTCCAGGCATTTCCCCCTCCCCGGCGGCGCCGCCGCCGCGGGCTCAGGCGGGCGCCACGGGCACCTCGGCGCGGCCGGCGCGCAGGTCTTCCAGCGCCTGCAGGCAGTAGTACTGGAACCACAGGCCGGCGAACAGGAAGATCATCACATACAGCCAGAGCGAGAGCATCGCCAGGAACGGGAACAGCACGATCGAGACGAGCGCGCCGCCCATCCAGGCGATCCCGGGCAGCGCCCCGGCCAGGCCGGTGGCGAAGCCGATCATCAACAGCGGAAAACGGTGGCGGCGCATCAGCTCGCGCCGTTCCTCGCCGCTGGCGTGCGCGGCCAGGGCGTCGTAGCTCATCACGCGCGAGGTCACCCAGGCCCACAGCCCGGCCTGCACCAGCCAGGCCACCGGCGGCACCGCGTACAGCGGCAGGGTCAGCAGCCACAGCACGGCGAACACCGTCACGCTGATGACGTTGATCAGGACGCTGCCGATGAAGCTGCCGCCCTCCTTCTTTTCCAGGTGCGGATACTGGCTGCGCCCCACATGGCGCTCGATGGCCGGCATCGCGGCCACGCCCATGAACAGCAGCGCCGAGCCGATCATCAGGGGCAGCAGCAAGGCGATCGCCAGCAGGGGAACGACCATGACCTTGAGCACACCCAGCCCCAGCATGCCGAGCAACTCGCCGGCGGTCTCGAAGGCGCCGGTGCCGGCGAACAGCGCGTGCAGCCAGTCGAGCAGCGGCTGCAGGCCGAGCCACATGAGCGCGCCCCACAATACCAGCGACAGGAAGAGCGGCAGCAGCGACAGCAGCAGCATGCGGCGGGTGAACTGGGCGCGCAGCGCGCGCGTGTAGGCGGTGGCGACGCCCTTCATGGGCGCCCCTGCGTGCGGGGTGGCGTGGCGGTGGAAGGCATCCGTGGTGTCGGCTCGTGCGGGTTTTGATATCGTCATTCTACGCATAATGCGCGGACGGGGTCGCCGCCGCTCCCGCCGCCGCGTCGTCCGATGGCGCTTTGGATGGCCATGATCTACAATCGCCATTCAACCTGAACAACAAGGAAGACCATGTCCCTCATCACCACCAATTCCGGCCTGCAGTACGAAGACACCGTCGTCGGCAGCGGCGCCGAAGCGAAGGCCGGCCAGCACGTGACCGTCCACTACACCGGCTGGCTGCGCAACGACGACGGCTCGACCGGCGCCAAGTTCGATTCGAGCAAGGATCGCAACGACCCGTTCCAGTTCGCGCTGGGCGCCGGCCACGTGATCCGTGGCTGGGACGAGGGTGTGCAGGGCATGAAGGTCGGTGGCAGCCGCCGCCTGATCATCCCCGCCGAACTGGGCTACGGCGCACGCGGCGCCGGTGGCGTGATTCCGCCGAACGCCACCCTGGTGTTCGACGTGGACCTGCTCTCGGTCTGAGCATGACGCCGGCCCTGGCCCGCCTGTTCGCCGCCGCGGCCCTGCTGCCGCTGCTGTCGGGCTGCACCGCGCTCGTCGTCGGCGGTGCGGTGGTGGGTGCGGGCGTGGCGGTGGCCACCACCGCCGTCGGTGCCGGCGTCGCCGTCGGCAAGGGCGTGGCGAGCGTCGCCGCCGCCCCCTTCACCGACGACGAAGACGACGAAGACGAAGACGACGACTAGCCCTCGCGCGCGCTTCCCGGCGCCGCCACCCGAGCATTCCTTCTAAAATGTCGCGGATTTTCCGGTCCGCCCGCCTAGCGTGCGCTAAGATGCCCGGCGCATTGCCAGAACGGCCATGCGGTAACGAGAAACCACAAAGGAGTGTTTATGAGCTTGCAGGACCAGTTCATCCAGGCCCAGGCCGATTCGAAGAACCTGCCGGAACGTCCGGATAACATGACCTTGCTGAAGATCTACGCGCTGTACAAGCAGGGATCGTCGGGCGACGTGAGCGGCGAGCGCCCCGGCTTCACCGACATGGTCGGCCGCGCCAAGTACGACGCCTGGGACCAGCTCAAGGGCATGCCGCGGGAAGAGGCGATGCGGCAGTACATCGACCTGATCGAGGACCTGAAGGGCTAAGGCCCGGGTGCCGGCGGCCGCTCGTCAGGCCGCGAATACCTTGCGCATCTTGTCCGTCACCTTCGCCTCGATCGCCGGCGCGAAGGCGCTCATGAAGAAACCGAGCCGGATGCGCAGCGCGGCACGCTGTTCCTGCAGCGTGAGCGCGCCTTCCACGCCGCTGCGTGCAAAGCGCAGCACATCACCGTCCCAGCGGCATGCCAGGCCGTATTCGGCGGCGATGCGGTCGGCCACCTGTTGGGCCGCGACGCGCGCCTTCTCCGGACTGAGCCCGTGTTCCTGGACGATGCTGATATCCGCCATGTGCCGCTTCCTTCCCGCTCGATTCAAAGACAATCCGCAATGATGCCAGCTGGAAGCACCTATGCCAAGTGCGCGCCGGCGCACTGCCCGCACCGGCGGGAAGATTGACCTCCATCAACGGCGACTTCCGGCTGTCGGGCGAGTATTGCCAGCAGGACAGACACCATGAAAGGAAGCGCCATGACATCCCGCCCCCCGCTACCCGAATCCCTGCTGGCGCCCGAGCGCGAGCAGCCGCCGGTCGGCTTCGTCCCCACGCCCAGCGCCGCCTACCGCCAGCACCGCAAGACCGCCCAGCTACTCGACCAGCCGGGCCGGCCGCGCCCCGCCGGCGAGGGCGCGGCCCCTGGCGTGCCCCTGCCCTACGCCTTCGGCGCCCGGGTGCTGATGTGGAAGCAGGACCCCTCGGTCGGCGAGATCGGCACCCGCAAGGCCTTCCTGCCCGGCATCGTGCTGGCCGGCCCGCGCGACGCCCGCATCGCGCCCGGCGAGGGCGTGCCGGCGGTCGAGCCGAACGCCTTCGGCGACTTCGTCACGATGCCAGACACCCCGCAGTTCGACGCGGTGCACACCTTCGCGGTGGTGCGCCAGACACTGACCATGTACCAGCGCGCGCTCTCGGCCAGCGGCAGCGAGATGCCCCTGCCCTGGCAATGGAACAGCAGCGCGGACACGGCCCCGCTGCTGGTCTATCCGCATGGCCTGCCGAACGTGATGAACGCTTTCTACAGCCGCTCGCAGACCTGCCTGAAGTTCGGCGATTTCATCCCGACCGGGCAAAGCGCGCGCGTCTACACCTGCCGCTCCTTCGACATCGTGGCGCACGAGGCCGCCCATGCGGTGCTGGACGGACTCAAGCCGCGCTGGCTGATGGCCGACGCCCCGCCCCAGACCGGCGGCCTGCACGAAGCCTTCGGCGACCTGACCGCGATCTTCCTGGCGCTGTCCCAACTGGACCAGTGCGAGGCCGTGGTGGCGCAGACCAAGGCGCGGCTGCACGACAAGACCTTCCTGGCCGACATCGCCGAGCAGTTCGGCCTGGCCCTCGGCAGCACGAACGGCTTGCGCAACGCCGACAATGACCTGCCGCTGTCCCAGGCCGGCACCGAGGTGCATGCCATATCGCAGGTATTCACCGGCGCCATCTACGACATCCTGGCCGATATGTTCGCGCACGAGCGCAACCCGCAACTGGAGGACGACGCGGCGGTGCTGCACCGGGTGGCGGCCTACGTGCGCGGCCTGCTGCTGCGCGCGCTGATCGCCGCGCCCGACGTGGCGGCCAGTTTCGCCGATGTGGTCAACGAGATGCTGCGCCTGGTCGTCGAGGACGGCAAGCCGCTGGCCTGGGCCAACTTCATCCGCAACCAGTTCGCGCTGCGCGAAGTCGTCGAGTCGCCGGTGCCACCCGAGGCCGACCACCAACCGGGACTGCGCCTGGCCGCCCGCGTGTGCGACGCGCCCGGCGCGGTGCAGGACCGGCGCGCCTGCTGCGGCACCATGCACCTGGCCGAATACTACGACGTCGAGCGGGTGCTGGAAAACGAGGCGGAGGCGCTGGCGCGCTGGTGCGCCGAACACGGGCGCCACGCGCCTGCGGGGGCGGCCCAGCCGCCGGCGGCGGCGCGGCAGGAGGCGGCGGTCGAGGCCGTGCCGGCGCCATGAAGATCACCGCACGCGAAAGCGGCGGCTTCGCCGGCCGCACCGCGTGCTACGCCATGGACACGGCCTGCGAGACCGATGGCGGCGCGCTGGAGGCGCTGCTGGGACAGCTCGATGTCTTCGGCGCGCCTGCACGGCAGGCGGCACCGGGCCTGGACATTCCGCGCTGGGAGATCACGGTCGAGGATGGCGGACGCCGGCGGACGCTCGTGCTGCAGGAGGACGGCGGCCCTGCCTGCGCGCGCTGGCAGCCGGTGTTCGACTTCCTGCGGCGCCACGCGGCAGGCGGAGCCAGTGGCGCCTGAAGGAGGCTATTCGGAGCGGGGCTGTTTGCCGGCTTCGTCCTGTTCGCGCTGGATCCGGGCCCGCACGTACAGGCCGACCCCCAGGTAGGTCAGGCCCAGGCCGCCCCACATCGCCTTCTGGAACCAGGACGGCGAGAGGATGGCGGCGATCAGGCCGAGGGCGGCGACGAGGTACATCATCCGGACGTACCCGGTGGAAGCGAATTTCATGGGAGATCGGGGCAAGTGGTGGGAGCGTCGGCGACGCCGATGCGCCATTATACCCGTGGCGACCGGTACCGGTCGGCGCCGTTTCCGGGGCGCCGCCACCCGATCCCGGACATTTGCTTATGTATATTGTGTCTAAGCCTGATTTGTCGTAACACCGGAATTGCCCTAAAATACAGTGCTTTGCCACGTCCGGCAGCACCTTTTCCAGCGCCGGCAGCGCGGCACCTCCACCATTGATAGGACTGTTATGACCCACGTTGTCACCGAATCGTGCATCCGTTGTCGTTATACCGACTGCGTCGATGTATGCCCGGTAGATTGTTTCCGGGAAGGCCCGAATTTCCTTGCCATCGACCCCGACGAGTGCATCGACTGCGCCGTTTGCGTGGCCGAATGCCCGGTCAATGCGATCTATGCCGAGGAAGACGTGCCTGGCGATCAGCAGCAATTTATCAAGCTTAACGCGGACCTGTCGCGTGCCTGGCCGTCGATCACCAAGACCAAGCCGGCCCTGCCCGACGCGGACGAGTGGAAAGACGTCAAGAACAAACTGGACCAACTGGCGCGCTGACCGCGCCGGCGCCGGCTTGCCCTGCCAGCCACGGGTCCCCGGCCGCCTTTTGCCTCACTCATCAAACATCACAGGAAGTTTGCGCATGACCATCAGTGCCACCCACGAAGCGGGCAGCATCGCTCCCAACAGTTCCTTCGCCGGCGCCATCGAAGCGGACGCAGTGATCATCGGCGCGGGCCCGGTTGGCCTGTTCCAGGTGTTCGAACTGGGCCTGCTGGAGATCAAGGCCCACGTCATCGACTCGCTGCCTGCCGTCGGCGGACAGTGCGTGGAACTGTATCCGGACAAGCCGATCTACGACATCCCGGCCGTGCCGGTGTGCACCGGCCAGGAACTGACCGACAACCTGCTCAAGCAGATCGAGCCGTTCGAGCCGACCTTCCACCTGGGCCAGGAAGTGACCACGGTGCAGCGCCGCGAAGACAACCGCTTCAACGTCGAGACCTCGGCCGGCACGCGCTTCATCACCAAGACCATCTTCATCGCCGCCGGCGTGGGCTCGTTCCAGGCGCGCACGATGAAGGTGGACGGCATCGAGAAGTTCGAGAACAGCCAGCTGTTCTACCGCGTCAAGGAACCTGCCCTGTTCGAAGGCAAGAACCTGGTCATCTGCGGCGGCGGCGATTCCGCCCTGGACTGGGCCCTGAACTTCGTCGGCAAGGCCGAGTCGGTCGTGCTGCTGCACCGCCGCGAGGACTTCCGCGCCGCGCCGGCGTCGGTGGCCAAGATGAAGGCCCTGTGCGACGAGTACGAGATGCAGCTGATCATCGGCCAGGTGACCGGCTTCGACGAGGCGGACGGCAAACTGACCGAAGTCAAGGTCACCGGCGCCGACGGCGTGACCCGCCGCGTGCCGCTGGACATGCTGCTCGTGTTCTTCGGGCTGTCGCCCAAGCTCGGCCCGATCGCCGAATGGGGCCTGGACATCGAGCGCAAGCAGCTCAAGGTCATGGACACCGAGAAATTCGAGACCAACGTGCCGGGCATCTTCGCCGTGGGTGACATCAACACCTACCCGGGCAAGAAGAAACTGATCCTGTCGGGCTTCCACGAGGCCGCCCTGGCAGCCTTCGGCGCCGCGCCCTACATCTTCCCGGACAAGAAGATCCACATGCAGTACACGACCACGTCGCCGAAACTGCACAAGATCCTCGGCGTCGAGACCCCGGTCTTCGACTGATCCGTTCAGTAACCCACGCGCCACAACAGATGCCCCGCCCGCCGGGGCATTTTCGTTTATGTTGGACGGCCCACGAACGCCCGATCCGAACTGTGATACAAGTAGTGTCAGGATGCATTATCGGGACGAGGCGGCCTCGCATGCTATTGCCACAGGCCAATCCAAATAACCTATAATGGATCGGTGCCCGCGCAAACGATTGCGCCGCACCGTCTTCACGAAGGATTTTCTATGCTTTACCAACTGCACGAGATGCAACGCTCCTTCCTGACACCGCTGATGCAGTGGGCGGATGCGTCTTCCAAACTGTTTTCCAACCCGGTATCGCCCTTTGCCCACACGCCTTTCTCGCAACGTATCGCCGCCGGCTACGAACTGATGTACCGCCTGGGCAAGGACTACGAGAAGCCGGCCTTCGGCATCAACTCCACCAGGATCGGCGACAAGACCGTCGGCATCGTCGAGCGCACGGCGCTCGAGAAGCCCTTCTGCCGCCTGCAACATTTCAAGAAAGACATGGGCGAGCGCGAATTCGAAGCGCTGGCCCAGCCCACCGTACTGCTGGTCGCCCCGTTGTCCGGCCACCACTCGACGCTGCTGCGCGACACCGTGCGCGCCCTGCTGCCCGACCATGACGTGTTCATCACCGACTGGACCGACGCGCGCATGGTGCCGCTCAAGGAAGGCGCGTTCCACCTCGACGACTATATCTACTACGTCCAGGACTTCATCCGCCTGCTCGGTCCCGACGTGCATGTGATCTCCGTGTGCCAGCCCACGGTGCCGGTGCTGGCCGCCATTTCGCTCATGGCCAGCAACAACGATCCCAAGCTGCCGAAGACCATGACGATGATGGGCGGCCCGATCGATCCGCGCAAGTCGCCCACGGCGGTGAACGACCTGGCGATCGAAAAGCCCTTCTCCTGGTTCGAGAACACGGTGATCTACTCGGTGCCGGGCAACTATCCGGGTTACGGACGCAAGGTGTATCCGGGCTTCCTGCAGCACGCCGGCTTCATCGCGATGAACCCTGGCCGCCACGCGCAAAGCCACCGCGAGTTCTACCAGCACCTGGTGCGGGGCGACGACGAGTCGGCCGAAAGCCACCGCCAGTTCTATGACGAATACAACGCCGTGCTCGACATGCCGGCCGAGTACTACCTGGACACGATCAAGACGGTGTTCCAGGAGTTCCGCCTGCCCAAGGGCACCTGGGAAGTCGGCGGCCAGCTGGTGCGTCCGCAGGATATCAAGACCGTCGCCCTGTTCACCATCGAGGGCGAACTGGACGATATCTCGGGCGCGGGCCAGACCCAGGCCGCCCACGATCTGTGCAGCGGCATCCCGCCCGAGATGCACCGTGACTTTGTTGCACCCGGAGCCGGCCATTACGGCATTTTCTCGGGCCGTCGCTGGCGTGAAATCATCTGCCCGAAGATCGGGCAGTTCATCCGCGAATTCTCCTGATCGCGGGAAGCATGTCCCAAGATGCCGCAGTTACTGCGGCATTTTTTTTACACCATGATGACAGTAGGGGCTATTTGGCCTCCAACCGTTGCAACTCCACAACACCTTGCGACACCCCGCGGCGCCTGCCGACTTCCTGGCGGGAACTCCCAAGTCATTGATTCTTCGCAAGTTTCCCCTCTTTCTGTCGTGTACGTGTAGATGCGAAAACGCAACAACGACAAAATCTCTACAAATTTCACTCTCGCAATTTTTTCTTTGCTCGGATAATGGCATCGCACTCCGGCGAACATATGCACGTGTCGTCAATACGCCAGCATACCGACCGGAGCGATCACCTTTCGTGAAACTGAGACAGAAAGATATAATGATGTTCAAAGAGAAACAGGGAGTCCGTTCCGTTCGCCTCGCCCTCGGCCTGGTGACCGGTCTCGTTGCTGCGCACGCATTCGCGCAGGAACAGCCGATGCAGCGCGTCGAAATTACGGGTTCGGCAATCAAGCGCATCGCCGTCGAAGGCGCGCTGCCGATCCAGCGCCTGACCCAGGAACAAATCGCCAAGTCCGGCGCGACCAACGTCGCCGAACTGATCCAGGCTCTGCCTGCGATGCAAGGTTTCACGATCTCGGCGATCGCCGCCGGCACCAACTCGGGTGGCCGCGTCAGCGCATCGATTCACGACATCGGTGAGAGCTACACCCTGGTCCTGCTCAACGGCCGCCGTATCGCGCCGCAGGGTTCGGGCAGCACCATCAACCTGCAAGCCATTCCGATGAGCGCCGTCGAGCGCGTCGAACTGCTGACCGACGGCGCCTCGGCACTGTACGGCTCGGACGCGATCGCAGGCGTGGTCAACTTCATCCTCAAGCGCAACCAGCAAGGCGGCGACATCGAGGCGAACTACACGCAGCCGATGGAAGGCAGCGCTGGCAAGTCGACCTACATCAGCGGCAGCTACGGCTGGGGCGACATCGACGAAGACGGCTTCAACGTGCTGGCGGCCTTCCGCCACGACGAGCAGAGCCAGCTGGTCGCGACCGACCGCGAATTCGCCAAGAGCGCGTACATCCCGTTCGATCACAACGGCACCCGCTACATCTACGACCGCACCAGCACCGCCGCCATCCCGGCGAACGTGACCGTGACCTTCAACGGCGGCCTGCCGTCGGTCGGCTTCTCGCCGTACCTGAAGAAGAACGGCGAGTGCGCGCCGCTGAACTACGTCAGCATCAACAACACCGCGACCACCCAGAACTGCGCGTTCGACTTCGTGTCGACCGTGGAGATCGTGCCTGAGAACAAGCGCGACAGCCTGTTCCTGAAGGGCACCCTGAAGCTGAACGACAACTTCAACCTGTTCTCGGACATCGCCTACTCGCGCTTCGACCTGACCGCGCGTATCGCACCGAACATCGCACCGTTCTCGATCGTCAACGGTTCGCCACAGTTCGCCGAACACGTCGCTCCTTACCTGACCGCGGCGCAACTGGCCAACGTCAAGTCGGTGGCGGGCAACTACCGTACCTTCGACTGGGGCACCCGCGACAGCAGGACCATCACCGAATCGAAGCACTTCGTGGTCGGCGTCGAAGGCGAATACGGCGCATGGAGTGTCGATAGCGGCCTGACCTGGTCGCAGAACGCGATCGAAGAGAGCTACGTCGGCGGCTACATGAAGAACGCGGAATTCCGCGAGATGCTGGCCAACCGCGCGTTCGACCCGTTCGCACCGATCGGCGCACAGTCCGACACGACCAAGCAACTGATCCAGAACTCGATCTTCCACGGCACCATCCGTGAAGCGTCGACCACGCTGAAGGGCATCGACGCACGCGGCTCGCGCGAACTGTTCGACCTGGCGGGCGGCGCCGCCATGCTGGCAATCGGCGGTGACTATCGCCAGTACGCCTACGAGCAGAACGCTGGCGTTGCAACGACCACCAGCGTGATCTACAACTACAACCCGGCTGCGATCTACGACATGTCGCGCGACACCTACGGTGTCTTCGCGGAAGTCCTGGCACCGCTGACCAAGAAGCTGGAACTGTCGGCCGCCCTGCGCTACGACAGCATCTCGGCGATCGACAACGGCGTGACCAACACCACGATGGGCAAGGACGCGTCGAAGTCGACCTACAAGGTCTCGGCACGTTACCAGCCGACCCCGTCGGTGCTGCTGCGCGGCTCCTACGGCACCGGCTTCAAGGCCGCGTCGATGCTCGACATCGCCCAGCCGCTGGTCAACGCCGGCTTCACCGCCTCGTCGTGGAACTGCCCGATCCAGCACGCGGAATACTGCCGTCCTGGCAAGGTGCAGTACAACGTCCTGTCCGGTGGTAACGAGGACCTGAAGCCCGAGACCTCCGAGCAGTTCACCATCGGTGTGCGCTGGGAGCCGTCGGCACGCTTCTCGATGGGCCTGGACCTGTGGGATGTGCAGATCAAGGACGCGGTCTCGGGCGTGAGCGAGCAGCAGGCATTCGCCGATACCGTCAAGTTCCGCGACCTGTTCACGACCTACACCGAACCGTCGACCGGCAACACCTACTGGGCATTCAAGCGCCTGTCGATGAACATCGGCCGTACCCACAACCGTGGTATCGACTGGGACTTCACGACCCGCCACAAGCTCGGCTTCGGCACGCTGACCGCGACCCTGAACGGCACCCACATGCTCAAGGCGGACTACACCCGTCCGGGCACGGATAACGACTGGGTCGACAGCATGAACTACTTCGGTATCAACGATGCCGTCACGTTCCGCAACATCGCGCGCCTGACCACGACGCTGGACACCGGCAAGCTGTCGAACAGCGTGACCGTCCACTACCGCGATGGCTACACCGACTCGGCAGCGACCGTGCGCAACACCTCGACCGGCAAGAACGAGTCGATCCGTCTGGAAGTGCCGTCGTACACCACCGTCGACTGGCAGGGTCGTTACAACTACAGCCAGGCAATCACGATCCGCGCAGGCATCAAGAACCTGTTCGATCGCGAGCCGCCTCTGTCGCTGCGTAACTCGTCCGGCCACCAGGTCGGCTACGATCCGCGCTACACCGACGCGATGGGCCGTACGGCTTACATCACCGGCAGCTACAAGTTCTAATGTAGTCTGAGCGCTCACCGCGCAAGATGCCGCCCCGCGCAAGCCGGGCGGCATTTTTTCATTGGTGGTAGCGCTCGTCGGTGGGGGCAATGGTGGGGCGAGGTGTTGCTCGTGGGGTGGGCGGGGCCGCCGAGGCACTTGTGCCACGCGTAGCGGACGCAACGGTGGGCACGAGTGCCCACCCTACTGGCAACGCCACCACTCCCGCCGCGTGGCTTCGGTCGCGCCCGGCCGCCTTTTGGCGGATAATGGCAGCTTTACCACGCATGTCTCCCGCCGTGAACAAGACGCTTGCCGACCAGATCGAAGACCTGTTGCCGCAGACCCAGTGCACCAAGTGCGGCTACCCCGCCTGCCGCGCCTACGCCGAGGCGATCGCCGGTGGCGAGGCCGACATCAACCAGTGCCCACCGGGCGGCATCGAAGGCGTCGGACGCCTGGCCGGCTTGCTCGGCCGCCCCGTCATCCCCATCAATCCCGCGAATGGGGTGGAACGCCCACGGCCGGTCGCCTTCATCGACGAATCGCTGTGCATAGGCTGTACGCTGTGCATCCAGGCCTGTCCTGTCGATGCGATCACCGGCGCGGCCAAGCAAATGCACACCATCCTGCCCAGCCTGTGTACCGGCTGCGACCTGTGCGTACCGCCCTGCCCCGTGGATTGCATCAGCATGGTGCCGGTCACGGGTGAGCTGACCGGCTGGGACGCCTGGTCGCAGGAGGCCGCCGACGCCGCGCGCGCCCGCTTCAACTTCCGCAACGAGCGCCTGCGCCGCGAGCGCGAGGAGAATGACGCCCGCTTGGCGGCCAAGGCGCTGGAAAAGATGCGTGCGGTCACCGCCGAGAGCACCAACACGCCCGAGGAACTGGCCGAGAAGGAGCGCAAGCGGGCCATCATCGCCGCCGCCATCGAGCGTGCGCGCCAGCGCGCGTCCGGCACGCCTCCCGACAAGTCATAACTTCGCCGCACCCCGCAATGAACGCCGCAAAACGCCACGAGATTTTCACCCGCTTCCGCGCCGCCAACCCCAAGCCGGTCACCGAACTGGAATACACGACGCCCTTCGAACTGCTGATCGCCGTCCTGCTGTCGGCTCAGGCCACCGACGTCGGCGTGAACAAGGCCACCCGCCGCCTCTATCCGGTGGCGAACACGCCGCAGCAGATCCTCGATCTGGGGCTGGATGAACTCAAGGGCTATATCTCGACCATCGGCCTGTACAACACCAAGGCGGCCAACGTGATGGCTACCTGCAAGATCTTGGTGGAACAGTATGGCGGCGAAGTGCCGCGCTCGCGGGAAGCGCTGGAGAGCCTGCCCGGGGTCGGCCGCAAGACCGCGAACGTGGTGCTCAACACCGCCTTCGGCGAGGTGGCGATGGCGGTGGACACCCATATTTTCAGGGTGTCGAACCGCACCCGTATCGCGCCGGGCAAGAACGTCGATGAGGTGGAGCGCAAGCTGCTCAAGTTCGTGCCGAAGGAGTTCCTGCTCGACGCCCACCACTGGCTGATCCTGCACGGGCGCTATACCTGCGTCGCGCGCAAGCCCAAGTGCTGGAACTGCCTGATCGCCGACCTGTGCGAATACAAGGACAAGACGCCCACACCTGCGGGCGCCTGAACGGCGAGCGCGCCCTCAGGCGGCGAGACGGGCGCGCCGCGGCGGGGTGAGCGCGGCGGGACGGCCGGCCGGTGCCAGGCTG
>FWWL01001201.1_pt1 | contig 63599 bp, 58 predicted proteins | sample 2228331 | NCBI WGS metagenome assembly FWWL01 (sample SAMEA103939775, study PRJEB20133) | metagenome
ATACGGCGACACCATCGGCGCATTGTCAAATGGCATATTACTGCTATATGGCGACACCATTGGCGCATTGTCAAACGGCGGGTTGCTGCTATATGGCGATACCATCGGTGCATTGTCAAATGGCGGGTTGCTGCTATATGGCGACACCATCGGCGCATTGTCAAATGGCATATTACTGCTATATGGCGACACCATCGGTGCATTTGGAAAAGGCATATTACTGCTATATGGCGACACCATCGGCGCATTTGGAAAAGGCATATTACTGCTATATGGCGACACCATTGGCGCATTTGGGAAAGGCATATTGCTGCTGGAAGGTGACACCATCGGCGCATTTGGGAAAGGCATATTGCTGCTGGAAGGTGACACCATCGGCGCATTTGGGAAAGGCATATTGCTGCTAGAAGGTGACACCATCGGCGCATTTGGGAAAGGCATACTACTATAAGGCGATACCATTGGCGCATTTGCAGTCGGCATGTTGCTGTAAGGAGATACCATCATAGGACCAACCGGGCCGTTACTGTATGGAGCAAACATTGCATTTTGCGCCTGCCCACTTTGTCCCAAACTCGGCATAGCCCCTGCTTCGGTTGTTGGTGTCTGGTATTGCATGAATGGCTCAACAGCTTCGGCAGACCAAGGATTTCCGTGGCCAGTGGACATACCCGCCATTCCAGGTGCCGGTGGGTACGATTGCGGATTTATTGATTTTTTCTCCATTTTTGGAGATGACATTGGACTAACTGTAGCTTTAGGCTGTGTTACAGGCTTTTCTTTGGCTGCTGGAGATACTTGAGCTTTTGGAGCGGCAGCAGGTTTTTCAGCTGCCTTAGGTGCAACTGATGGTTTCGCCTGCGGCATTTCTTTCATTTTTTCTTTTATTTCTTCTTTCACTTCTTCTTTCACTTCTTCTTTCACTTCTTCTTTCACTTCTTCTTTCATTTCTGCCTTTACTGGCATTTGCGGGTTTTCAGGAACCTGGACCTGCGGCTTCTCCACAACTTCCGGGAGCTCAACTGGCAATGTTTCTGCTACAAGAAGCGCCGTGCTTACTTTGTTACTGTGTCCGGCCGCTTGCATTTGCTGATGCGGTTTGACTTTTGGGATGTAGATGGTATCACCAGTCATAAGTATGTTTGGATTTTTAAGGTGCGGATTGGCATCGATCATTGCTTTTAATGGTACTCCCCAAGCCTTGGACAGCTTCCACAGGGTATCGCCTTGCACCACTGTGTGTTTGTGCGTGATTTCGCCTACCGGGGGGGCAACTGGTGCTGGTGATGTGGGAATGCGAATTTTCATCCCTACATCGATTTTGTCCGGATCAGCGATTTGTTTGTTGAAATCGATCAGTTTCTGCAGCTCAACGTTGTACTTCTTAGCGATTTCGAACATCGTGTCGCCTTTTTTGACAATATGAATTTTCAATGCATAAACCTCCTGCCTCTTCAGAATGACAATACAGTCTATGCACGTTCTGGGCTTTTGACATCCTTTTCTGCAAAAAAAGTAGGCTACCGCACAAAAACATACGGCAGCCTAAAGCTTATTAATTATTAATTTCTGTGTAGGTGTAGCTTGGGTAGGAACCCAGCAATCGCACTTGAGCGCCTATAGCTTCAATCTCCGCGAGTGCTGCAGGGAGCAAAACGGAATCCATGGAAGCTTCGATATCAATGTAAAAATAATAATTGCCCAGCATCTTTTTTGTCGGTCTGGACTCAATCTTCGACAGGTTTATGCGCCGCCACGCAAACGCGGAAAGCACTTGATGCAGCCCGCCGGCATAATCTTCAGGCAAAGTTACAAGTATGGTGGTCTTCTGCTGATCCGTAGGCCGCAGATCGGGCTTGTTTCGTCCAATCAAGACAAAACGGGTGTAGTTATTATCATGATCCGTTATGTTCTCTGCTAATAAATCCAAACCATAAAGCTCTGCGGACAGCTTCGTCCCAATAGCTGCGAGCGCAGGGTCTTTGGATTGCTGTACAAGCCTTACCCCTTCCGCCGTACTGCTGACATTCTGAAATGATGCGTTAGGCAGCTGAGCTCGAAGGAATTGACGGCACTGGGCGATAGCGACCTCAATGGATATGATTTTGTTGATGCCCGAAAAATCCGTTGCGCCTGGGACTCGGCGACCAATAAGGTTCTGTACGGATGGATAGATCCACTCCGCTTGAATCGGCAGTTCTACCCCATCGACCAACGTGTCGATATGAAGCTTAACCGATCCGTCTATCGTATTCTCTATCGGTATGACGCTATAGTCCGTCTCTCCCGATACTGTAGCGGCGTAGACGTCAGAGATTAAGGCAAAGGGCACATATTCTACCTGATGCGCCGAGAAAAAGTAGCGGCTGGACTCCTGGGATACTGTACCCGCAGGTCCTAGAAAAGCGATCCGTTTCACGCTCGAACTTCCCCTTTAATGTTTTGAATAAGCGTACACTTCGGATCGAAGTGTGTCAACACCTCAGCCCCACTGAGACAAGGCTTTAGCCACAACGTTGCGGCTTCAATCCCTTCGCGCTGCAAGGTGTCGCGCAGGAAGCGCGTAAGCTCCGCCTTGCCTGCGGCCGACAGGCTCGCTGCATCGACGAGCGCTAGCAGCGTCGGGCCTGCGCCGCTCAAGGCGACCCCAAGCGCGCCATGCTCCACGGCGCGCTCCAGGATGTCGCTCATCCCCGGGATGAGCGACGCCCTGTAAGGCTGATGCAGCGCGTCCTTCATCGCGTGCTGAATCATGTCGTAGCGGCCGGTGGAGAGCGCCGCTACGAGCAAAGAGACGTGGCCGACGTTGTACACGGCGTCCTTCATGGCCACCGACGTAGGCAACACATGGCGTGCTTTCTCCGTCGACAGCTGGAACTCCGGGATCGCGACAAGAACTTCGAGCCGACTCTCCGGCTCGATACGGATATGCTCCGCGCGCTCACCATCCCAGAACGCCGCGATCAAGCCGCCGAATAAGGACGCCCCAACGTTATCCGGATGTTTCTCGAGAGCCGAGGCCATCTGGAACAATGTGTAGTCAGTCAGAGGGCGTCCGATCAAGGCGTTCGCCGCTACAAGCGCACCTACAATCGCGGACGCGCTGCTGCCTAGCCCGCGCGTGAGTGGAATATCGCTGTACATCGCGATATTCAGCTCAGGATGCTCCACGCCTGCTGCGCGGAACACCTGCTGCGCAACCTCATAGACAAGGTTAGACTTGTCCGTCGGTACACCCTTCATTTGATCACCGTGTAGAGTAATCGTTGTCTTCTCGACCGCGATGCTCATTTCAATCCATGCATATAAGTTAAGTGCCATACCGAGCGAGTCGAAGCCTGGCCCTAGATTAGCCGTACTGGCCGGTACTTTTACATACACGCTATGCGAGCTCATGCTTGCGCGTCCTCCAGCTTGCGAATCGCCTCCATAACGGCTTCTTCGGAATCCTGGACTACAAGCGGATCTCCGCCTACGGTCTTGATCGCAATGTTAGGGTCCTTCAAGCCATGTCCAGTGAGAACGCAGACAATCTTCTCTCCTCCTCGGAACACGCCTTCCTTCTTCAGCTTCATTACGCCCGCTATGGAAGCCGCTGAGGCTGGCTCGGCGAATACGCCTTCCTTAGCCGCAATAGTGCGGTACGCGTGCAGGATCTCCTCATCGGTCACATAGTTGATCTGACCTTCTGACTCCTTGGCCGCGTTCACAGCCAAATCCCAGCTCGCTGGGTTCCCGATCCGGATCGCCGTTGCAACGGTCTCCGGATTCAAGATCGGCTCGCCCTTCACAATCGCCATAGCGCCTTCCGCTTCAAAGCCAATCATCTTAGGCAGAGAAGATATGATCCCCTTCGCATGGTATTCTTTGAAGCCTTTCCAATAAGCGGATATGTTACCCGCATTCCCTACTGGAATAGCAAGATAATCAGGAGCTTGACCGAGCTGCTCACATACCTCAAAAGCAGCGGTCTTTTGCCCTTCCAGACGGTAAGGGTTCACCGAGTTCACAAGCGTAATAGGATGCTTGGCCGTAATATCCCTCACAATTTCCAACGCACGGTCGAAGTTTCCTTCGATTGCAATGACCTTAGCTCCATATATAATCGCTTGTGCAAGCTTTCCTAAAGCAATATTGTTGTTCGGAATGAGCACGATACAGTTCAGGTCACCGCGCGCCGCATAAGCGGCTGCAGCTGCTGATGTATTGCCCGTAGAGGCGCACATAATTGTCTTGCTGCCCTCTTCCATGGCTTTGGCAACAGCCATAACCATTCCGCGGTCTTTGAATGATCCAGTAGGGTTCAAACCCTCGTACTTGAAATAAATGTCCAAATCTAGCTCATCGGACAATTTATCCGCGCGAACAAGCGGTGTGTTCCCTTCGTGTAAAGTCAGAAGAGGTGTACGCTCTGTAACAGGCAGAAACTCTTTGTACTTGTGCAGCAATCCCATATATCTCATAGCAGCAGGCTCCTTTTATACGATGAATGTAGGTTGGGTTAGAATAATTAAGTTAGAAATTAGCCTTCAACACGATAAACACTTTTGATCTCAAATATGACTTCTAACGACTCGAAGTGGCTAAGCACCTTGTCCATGCTCGCCTTACTGGCGTCATGAGTGACGATAATAATTTCTGCGTTTGAATGATTCGTGTTAGGCTGCTGTACAACCGATTCCAAACTTACCTCATGCTCGGCAAACACCTGAGTAATCTTGGCTAACACACCGGCTTTATCGGCAACATGCAGCAATATATAGTTTTTAAATGCAATTTGCTCGGCAGTCTTAAGCTTCTTCTCTTTATATGGGACGAACACGCGCTGTCCATTATCGCCAAGCTTCAAGTTCTTCACAACCGCTACAAGGTCAGCTACCACCGATGTCGCAGTTGGCATCTCACCCGCACCCGGCCCATAGAACATCGTTTCGCCAACTGCTTCACCATGCACGTATACTGCGTTGTAAACCCCATTCACTGCAGCCAGCGGATGAGTTTTCTTAACCATTGTAGGCTGCACGCTGATACTGATTAGATCGTCTCTGCTCTCTGCAATTCCGAGTAGCTTGATCTCGTACCCAAGCCTTTGACCGTATAGAATATCTTCTTTGGAAACCTGGGAAATCCCTTTTACTTCTACATCCGATAATTCTACATTAGCGTGGAAGCCAAGTGTGCCCAGGATCGCCATTTTACGAGCAGCATCGAGTCCTTCTACATCAGAAGTCGGATCCGACTCTGCATAACCAAGCTCTTGAGCTTCCTTCAATACATCCATGTAAGAAGCGCCTTCTTGACTCATCTTGGTGAGGATGTAGTTCGTTGTTCCATTCACAATCCCCATAATTTTCGTAATGCGATCCGAGGAAAAGCCATCGATCAATGTCCGAATAATCGGAATACCGCCGGCCACACTCGCTTCATAATAAACGTCACAGCTTCTTTCCGAAGCTTTTTGCAAAATCTCTGTGCCATGCAGCGCCATCAGATCCTTGTTTGCCGTTACGATATGTTTGCCGCGCTCTAATGCAGCAAGAATATAACCTTTGGTTGCTTCGATTCCGCCCATTACTTCAACTACAACGTTAATTTCCGGATCGTCTATAATATCCCATGGATTCTCGGTCAGCTTGCTGGGATCAATATTGAAGCGGCGCGCCTTGCTGCGGTCTTGTACAAGCACCTTCTCAATATGAATAGGCGAGCCCACTTGCTTCTGCAAATCCTCTTGATACCCTTCAACAATGCGGATCACACCTGTTCCGACTGTCCCCATTCCTAATAAGCCGACTTTCACTGGTTTCATCTATCTTTCCTCCTTCAATAAGTGTGAAGCAATTATCTTCGTATACTTACGTTTAATTTAAGTCGACCTTATTTATCCCTGACCTATTACCGTAGCACGGCTAACCCCGTCCTGACCGCGTATCGCGTCCAATAGTCGAATTACATTCTCACCCATATGCGACGTTTCTACGGACAGCACTACATTAGCAGTTCCTTGAAGCGGAATGGTCTGATGAATCGTTAGAACATTGCCGTCAAGTCCGGCTATAATAGCAAGAACCTTAGACAATATCCCCGAGCGGTGCTGCAAATCCATCGATATGGTTACGATCCGTTCGCGGTCTAGTTTGCTGAGCGGATGAATTCCATCCTTGTACTTGTAAAAAGCGCTGCGGCTCAGCCCGCAACGATCGGCGGCTTCATGCACGGTCTTCGCCTTGCCTGATGCGAGCATTTGCTTCGCTTGGATTGTCTTCACTAGTGCTTCTGGCAAAATGTCCTCACGCACCAGAAAATACCTCGACTCATCCGATCGGATGGCAGTTGGGGCTTCTGTTCCGGATCCTGTTTGGCCTGTCACAGTCCCATTATCTACCTGAGCACTTCTTATCGTTTTGGCTTCTGCTGTGCTTTCCGTCGTGCCTTCTATCGTGGGACCGTCGCCCGTCGTCGTTGAATCCATATCCCCTCATCACCGTCCTCCCGTAAGAGACTTTTGTTTGCATATAGTGGACATTATAACGGATCGATCCCTGAGGAGCAAGAGGCAATTTGTAAAAGGGGCTTTCCGGCTAGACATCTTTTCATTCCTATGAAATAATGTTTTCTAGTCTTACAGCTGCAGAGCATTGTTAGGTTCCGCAGTACGTATCTGGAGGTCCTAATGGAATTACGATTAATTGCCGCTGCTATTCTGTTCAATGGTAATGATGTATTAATGATGAGACGTTCGGAAAGGAGAACCCTGAATCCCGGTCTATGGGCTACTGTGGGCGGGCATATAGAGGGCTACGAGCTGGCACACCCTATGCAAGCCTGTCTGCGCGAGATAACCGAAGAAACCGGATTTGAACCGCAAGATGTGCAGGATCTAACGATGCGTTATGTACTTATGCGTCACAATCGCGGGGAATTCCGTCAACAATTTATATATGTAGGAAATGTGAACAGACGTGATTTTCATCAGACCGATGAAGGCGAACTCCATTGGGTTCCATTCGAAGAAATTCTGGATAGGCCGCTCCCTTATATATTCCGAGCAACTTTGGAGCACCTGATTCTGTATCGTCATTCCCCCCATGTATGGTTCGGATCAGCAGTCCGCTCATTAGAACTGGATGAACCCATTGTCATCTGGACGCCTCTAACCGACCCGTTGATGTGACAAACCATAATAGTACGTACCTAGAGCGTGGGGGGGCAAGAAGATGGGCTCCAACCGCTGTTGTACTTGAATTCTTTGATTATATTTTATGGTGTGAATTCAAGTACAAAGGCGGACGCTGACGCTTTTCCACTCCATCTTCCTGCCCTTTCTTGCACTACTTTGGTCGGTAACTTTCTCAGATCAGTAAAAAAGGCAAGCCAATGATATCCATTGGCTTGCCTTTTTTATGAATTCTAGCTATGCTCTACAAACTCGAACTCAAAATCACCGATCTGCACCAAATGGCCATCTTCTGCACCCTTCTTACGCAAGGCATCATCAATCCCAAGCTTGCGCATAACCCGTGCAAAACGTTGCAGTGCTTCATGGGAACCGAGGTTCATCCGTTTGATCATCTTCTCAATACCAGGACTCTCAATAATGAATGTATCATTCTCACGGCGAATGGTGAAATCCCGGTTCTCATCCTGATCGAGCTTATATATTTTACGTTCGGATACACCAGACACTTCTTCCACCAATGGGGCTTCAGGAATGGTAGCTAACACATCCATTGCACGGTATAACACTTCTTGAACACCCTTCTTGGTTACGGCCGAGATAGGGAGAATCTCAACCTCAAGTCCATCTTCAGCCAATCGTTCCTTGAACAGAGCCAGGTTGTCTTCCGCTTCCGGAATATCCATCTTGTTCGCGACTACGATCTGTGGGCGCTCTGCCAAATTCTCATTATACAGACGAAGCTCCTCGTTAATCTTAAGCCAATCATCATACGGATCTCTGCCTTCTGTCCCTGCCATATCGACCACGTGCAGAATGACACGAGTACGCTCTACATGTCGCAGGAACTCATGACCCAGTCCCACGCCTTCATGTGCGCCTTCGATCAAGCCCGGCAAATCGGCCATAACGAAGCTGCGGCCATCTCCAACGTCAACCACACCTAGATTAGGCGTAATTGTTGTGAAATGATAGGCGCCAATCTTCGGCTGAGCAGCAGATACGACTGACAGCAAGGTAGACTTCCCTACGCTTGGGAAACCGACCAAACCCACATCCGCCATTACTTTCAGCTCGAGTACTACCCATCGTTCCTTGCCTTCTTCGCCATTCTCAGCTAGTTCAGGCGCCGTATTGGTCGCAGTTGCGAATCGGATATTGCCTCGTCCGCCTCGTCCACCCTTAGCGATTACAACTTCTTGTTCGTGTCTTACAAGATCCGCCAAGATTTCCTGGGTGTCGTCATCAATAACAACTGTTCCAGGCGGCACTCGAACGATCATGTCGTCCGCATTCGCCCCATTCTGACTCTTATTGCGGCCTTTTTCACCACGGCTAGCCTTGAAATGCTTCTGATAGCGAAAATCGATCAGGGTACGCAGTCCTTCGTCAACACGGAATATTACATCTCCGCCGCGTCCTCCGTCTCCCCCAGCCGGTCCTCCCATGGGTACATATAGCTCTCGGCGGAACGCTACGAGCCCGTCGCCTCCGTCGCCGCCTTTTACATAAATCTTAGCCTTATCCAAAAACATTCCTAACACCTCATTTAAGTATGAACGGTATCCGTAACGTCAAAGCCGTCCACTGCGATTCGAATTCACTCTCCAGCTGAACAACCATATGCTCGTTTGCAGAAGCTATTGCTATATTCAATTCTTGTTTCAATACAGCTTGATCACATTGACCGCGAAAATCGAAGCAAAGTACCAAAGCATTCTCTTCCACGTTCCATTCCAGCTGTAGGTTATGCGATTCTACGAAACCCGTCTCGTATGTACGGCGCTTAAAACAATCCAGCACAGCAATGACTAGTGTCGCCACTTGCTCTGCGTCAACCGCCAACTCATTTAGTTGGAAGTCTTGCTCCAATTCGACCTCCAGTTCAATAAGCGGACACTGCACACGAAACGTATAGAGGTACACGATCAACTCAGTCACGCCAAGCTTGGAAATCATACTCTCTCGAGCGGCCTTTTGCTTTATTGTTTCCATAAAATCAATTAATTTATCATGCTTATTAAGGCGTAAATAACCATACAACACTTGGATATCATTCATCCAGTCATGTCGAAGGTGGTTGATGACATCAATCAGCAGCTCGTTTCTGGCTAGCAGCTCATGCTTGTGGGTCCGATCTGCGGAAATGGCTTCATCTTTCAGATCCATCAGAAATCTTCTCCGTTCCTTGAACTTCCTCCCAGTATATCATACATACTTTTACCCCACAAAGTGATGAGAAGCTCTGAAGCTTAATCCTATTACTTTGCGGGTCCACCCATGGCCAGACTCGCATTAAAAACCAATTAAAAAACCCCAGCCTAAGCCGGGGTTCTTGGAGCATTGCGGGTTTACGCTTCGATTGCTGCTGCAACCGGTGCGGAGACTGCAGGGTATACGCTAACTTTCTTGCGATCGCGACCCCAACGTTCGAACTTCACAACACCTTCCACTTTCGCGAACAGTGTGTCGTCTGAACCGATGCCCACATTGTTACCTGGGTGAATTTTGGTGCCGCGTTGGCGAACCAAAATGCTGCCAGCGGATACAGCTTGACCGTCAGAACGCTTAACACCAAGGCGTTTAGCTTGACTATCACGACCGTTTCTTGTGGAACCTACACCTTTTTTCGAAGCAAATAACTGAAGGTTTAATTTCAACATCGTAGTTACCTCCTTTTCTTGTGAACTTGTTGTTTCATCTTCATATATTTTCCGTATTCCTTCTGAATCGAGTCCAACATCACGACCATGGATTCCAGAAGCAATTGTATCTTCGCGCTCGTTTCCTGCTCCAAGTCTGTTGGGACCTTAACACGCAGCAGACCATGCTCCATCTCGCTCGGCAGCTCTACGCCTGTTAAAACTTCCACCGAATTCACGGTTCCGACTGAGACAGCGGACACTCCAGCACACACAATGTCTTTGCCCGTATTCGCATAGCGAGCATGACCGGATACGGAAAATGCGGCAATATAGCCTGAATCGGCTAGTCGTTCAATGATAACCTGTACCATTGTCTGGACCTCTTATGCCTGGATCTTCTCGATAACCACTTTAGTGTAAGGCTGACGGTGACCTTGTTTACGACGGTAGTTCTTCTTAGCTTTGTACTTGAACACGATAATCTTCTCGCCTCTGCCGTGCTTCTCCACTTTCGCGGATACGCTAGCGCCAGAGATAAGCGGGGAACCCGATACAAGACCCTCATCATTCGATACAGCCAATACACGGTCAAACGTTACAACATCACCTTCGGAAGCGACAAGCTTCTCGATGTAAAGTACATCGCCTTGTGCTACTTTGTACTGTTTTCCACCTGTTTCAATAATTGCGTACATTCGTTACGCACCTCCTCATGTCTCAGACTCGCCTTGTCAGGTGGCGATTGTGGCGAAGCCGAAGCCCGTCGCAATCAGCTCTTAAGGTTGTACCTGTTTCGCGCGGTTACAGCATGTGCAGCATGCGCGGCAACACACATTCGTCTATTATAGCTGAATAATACTTCTGTTGCAACAACTATTCAAGAAAATTTCGGTTGAGGCCGATGGTGCTGTCTTGGCTTGGACGGAGCAATCGGGGCAATAACCTTACCACTGCCTCCACACTCGGGACAAGCTACGGTATGTATTTCGTCCAAGCTCTCCCGGACTTTCTTACGAGTTAACTCCAACAGTCCGAGGCGTGTCCAACCAACCACTAGCGACTTGGTTCGATCGCGCTTCATAATCTCAGTCAGATGCTCAGCAATGGCTGTACGATTGCGTTCTGAAGCCATATCGATGAAATCTACGATGATTATGCCCCCGAAGTCTCTTAACCGAAGTAATCGGCCGATTTGTTCCGCCGCTTCCATATTCGTAGTGAACACAGTATCTTCCAGGCTGTCATTGCCTGTGTACTTCCCTGTATTGACGTCTATAACCGTTAACGCTTCAGTCCGGTCAATAATCAAATAAGCACCGCTCTTCAGCCACACTTTACGCTGTAAGACAGAGTCCAGCTGTTGGTGAATCCCAAGCATATGATGCAGGGACTTGCCTGATTCGCTCCGCTGAACTTTAATTCTTCCTTCCAGCTTCAATCCCAAGTCACGAGTCAATCTGCTGACTTCTGCAGCCTTGCCTGGATCATCCAAGACCAGCTCGTCCACTTGTTCAGTGAATGAATCTCGAACCAACCTTTCCAGCACACCTGGCTCTCGAAAAAGCAATTCTGGAACTTTCGCACTTTCTGCTCGCTCTAGGATCCGATTCCATGTACTGCGGAGCATGTTCAAGTCGCGCTCCAATGCTTCAACTGGTTCCCCTTCGGCTACCGTGCGAATGATTAACCCCTCACCCGGCCGTCTTATCCGATCTGCTATCTCTTTCAATCGAGTGCGCTCTGAATCGGTATCGATCTTCCGAGAAATACCGACATAATCGGCGTTAGGCATATAGACAATCCAACGTCCCGGTATAGAGAAATGCGTGGTTACCCGCGCTCCCTTGGTCCCTAGCGACTCTTTGGTAATTTGTACGGTAATCTCCTGACCTTCTCGAAGCAGTGATGTTATAGGCGGTTTAACTCGAGGTACTTGATCCATATGCGCAGGCAGAACATCATCAATATAAATAAATGCATTTTTCTCTAACCCAATCTGGACGAAAGCAGCCTGCATACCCGGGAGAACGTTCACGACTCTTCCCTTGTACACATTCCCCACCAATTGCCCCTTGACCGGTCTTTCTGAATAGTACTCTGTGAGTTGCCCATCATCTAGCAAAGCGACCTGTATGTCGCCTTCCCGGCTCTGCACTACGATTTGCTTCATGTAATCACCTCGGCTTTACGTCCCTCTTGTTCTATTTTACCATGAAAAGCTCAGAAACGGGACTTCCAGGTCGATTCAAATGAAAATATGCGTGCAATAATCGTTGCTCGGGTATTACAAGCTTCACGCTTCCGCCAGAACCAAGCACATACACGATGTGATACTTCTCTCGCATAAACAATCTGACGATCTCAGCAATCGTTCGATGGGGTGAGATTACGATAGGCTGAGCCAATGTTCCTTTATCTATCAACGGTTCCATCCTCATATTGCGGTTCATCAGAAATCGCACAAATTGATACCTGCCATTGCGGAGTCCGTATCCATTCGATACTAACAGGAATACCGAGATGATCAGTAAGTTAAATTCAATTCCTTCAGACCGGATGTTCCATATTGAGGCTGCTGCGAGCACTAGGCTAAGCGCTATACTGATCCAGGTACTGGATTGAATCGCTCTGTAATAGGGAAGAACGCAGCTGAGCAGCGCCTGCATGATCTTCCCCCCATCCAAGGGAAGTATAGGTATTAGATTGAATAATCCAATCATGAGATTGGCCTGAATGAAAGTTTGGGTCCACTCCGCTTCCCACAACCCGACTGTACCAAGCAAATAAGCTAACCCGATCATCCATGCATTCTGAAAAGGACCTGCTGCTGCAACGATTATGTCTTCTCGAACAGAGCTTGTGCCCGATTGATCAGTCTCTGCCACACCGCCAAACGGGAGCAATTCCACTTTTGTTATCGTCCATCCGAAGCTGCGTGCTGCTGCCACATGGCCTAGCTCATGGATTAGAACAATGGAGAATAGAATAAGCAGCTCAAGAAAGTAACCGGTAAGGATGGACAGCAGCATCATAATTGTAAATAAAGGATGCAAGCGAAATCGAATCCCGAATAGTTTAATCAAATGGGACCACATCCGTTGGATCAATCCACTGGTTGTCCTTTTTTACCGCGAACAGCAACCTGCCTGATTTGGACTGGTTATCTGCAGCTATTCGGCCTATCGTTTCGCCTCCTTTGATCCAGTCATATTTTTTGACTGTGCTTTGAGAAAGACCGCCATAGGTGGATTGCAGCCCGTCTGCATGCTGGATAACGACCTGTACGAGATTGTCTGCAGCTGTCTGAACGGCCAACACACGGCCAGTATCCATTGCCTTTGCCTCCACAGCAGCCGTTTCCACCTTAATCATAGGCTCAGCTTCGGTGTAGGATGTAAGGATTCTGCCCGTAACCGGAGCATACATTTGCCTAGCGTTCACTGTGCTTACTTTCTGAATTTCCGGGTCCTCATGCCGCCAAGAAGCAGGAAGAATAGCGGGGAGTCCACTAAATTTCGATTCATACCAAGCAGCTGCCAGCGCAAAATTGTAGTCCTCGGTCAAAGCCTTGGTGACCCACTCCCTGCCCTTCAATGCATAGGGATGGTCCGTTTGGAACGTTCCAAAAGAAACACCGAACAAAAGAGCAGCTACCCCCAGCTTGACCCACAGCTGCCGTGCTGATGGAGGTTTGATCCATCCATTGCGTTTTCTCTCATATTCCTCATAGTTATTATTGATCTGACCCCAGCTAGCTGGTCTCTCATTTCGGAAGCGATCCCTCTGCTTCCAAGCAAATTCCGGATCCTGAAAACGCAGATCATCTGTTTCGTATTGCGGCTCTTTCACCCTATTTATGTCCACATACGGAAGCTCTTCTCTCTTCCAACTGACCTGCCCGGCAGGGCGAAGGGTGGACTCTGAGAGCTGCTTCATACGATCCATTCTTCTCTGCTTCACATTAGACTTCACTTCCATAGGATTAACCTCCCAATAAACTTAACATTCTCAAAGGTTGAAATGTATGCTGCTGAGATCCCTGCCTGTCCATGTGATCGGCAGAGCTTGTATCCCTACATGTTTATGATCGCATGAGGATTCCTATGAACAAAGATCCCTCCTATCCTGCAAAAAGAAAAAGCGCCCTTGCGGGCGCTTAATGATCTAGCCTAATATAGCTTCGGCTTCTCCTGATGAACTTGAATGCTCATGACAAGACCGATCGACAGCATATTGATAAGTAGTGAGGTGCCTCCGTAACTTACGAAAGGGAGTGTAATTCCCGTCAATGGCATAATCCCGATCAGCATACCTATATTCTCGAATACTTGAAACACGTACATAGACACAATCCCGACGATGATGAATGAGCCTACGCGGTCAGTCACCTGTATGGCAATGTAGATCATTCTATAAATTAGCAAGAAATACATGAGCAGCAATACGGATGCTCCGACAAACCCAAATTCCTCTCCAACCACAACAAATACGGAATCGGAATAAGGATAAGGGATAAACCCTTTCTGTACAGAATCCCCCTCCTTGAACCCTTCGCCGAACAAGGAACCAGACCCTATCGCTCGCATCGAATTCTCTACTTGATATTTGGCATCCGCAGAGGCGTTATCCGGGTCCATAAAGGTCTGAATCCGGTCTAATCGATGAACCCACTTCTCCATGTCATTGGCCTTGAGATAATCCACCATAGGACTATAGTACAACTGGAATAAATAAAAGAACAAGGCGATCAGTCCGACAATGATAGCTCCGCCAATCAACACCTGAATATATTTAATATTCCCGATCCAATACATCACCAGAAGAATGACTATGAAAATAATCGCATTTCCCAAGTCAGGTTGGATAATGACCAGTACGAACGGAATAAAGACGAATATCCCGATCGGAATGACCTCGTGAAATAAACGAAGTGGACTGCCTTGGCGACGTCCAATAAACGCAGCTAATGCTACGATGATAATCAGCTTCATTAATTCAGCCGGTTGAAAATTAAAGCCCGCCGGTAATTCGAACCAGCTCTTGGAGCCATGAATCTCAGCTCCGAACAAGTAAACAGCGACGAGTAATCCAATCCCGATTAAATATAAGTATAAGGCTCCTTTAATCAACAACCGATAATCCAATAACATTGCCATAAAACAAACCAGGAAACCAATTCCGTAATTAATCAGGTTCTTGACATCCATGTTGGCAAAGCCCGGATTATTCGCCGTTGCACTATGAACGATAAATGTACCGAGTATCATAAATGCAACAAGAATGGCTACCATAAACCAATCTGTTCTTTTCAGCTTATCTAACAAAATCGTCTCATCCTATTCCAAGAAACTTCTTCATCCTGACCATGACACCTGGTTTCTCATCAAGCGACATGAGAGGAACGGCATCCCCTAACATTCTGCGAGCGATATTCCGGTAGGCAATTGCAGCCTTGGACTTCGGGTTCATGACGGTAGGTTCCCCGCTGTTAGCTGCTTTAATTACGTGCTCATCATCGGGTACAATGCCAAGCAAATCTATAGCTAGAACCGAACAGATCTCATCGATATCTAACATATCGCCCTTCTTCACCATATTGGGGCGAATTCGGTTAATAATTAGCTTAGCGCCCATGATCTTTTCCTGCTCTAATAGTCCGATAATCCGATCGGCATCCCGCACAGCCGCATTTTCCGGAGTCGTGACGACTATTGCTTTATCTGCACCCGAGACGGCATTCTTGAAGCCCTGTTCAATGCCCGCGGGACAATCAATAATTACGTATTCGAAGTCTTTCTTCAATTCGAGGATCAGGTCCCGTACGTTCTCAGGCGAGACCGCATGTTTGTCCTTCGTCTGTGCTGCCGGGAGCATATAGAGTTCATCGAAGCGTTTATCTTTGATCAAGGCTTGGGATAATCGGCATCTGCCTTCCACCACATCGACCAAATCATAAATAATGCGGTTCTCGAGACCCATAACGACATCCAAGTTGCGCAAGCCGATATCTGTATCGACCATACACACCTTTTTGCCCAACAGAGCCAAGGCAGTACCCAAATTAGCAGAGGTCGTCGTCTTACCTACCCCGCCTTTACCCGATGTCACAACGATTGCTTCTCCCATTGATACTCACTCCTTCAACATTTACGTAGCAAATGCATTTCACAGCTAAAGCTGCGGAGGTTTAAACATTTGCAAACGGAAAGTACGATAAATCCGGCCTTAAACGATGGAGCTGACTAATCTTCTCAATCTCCATCTTCCCCTGATGAATATAGGCAAACTCCATATACGCATCCTCAAGTCCCCACTCATCAGGCGGCCTGCTGATAATCTCAGCAATACGAAGTTGAGTCGGCTTCAAGTAGGAGGCAGCAATAATCGCATTTTCATTGCCTTCAATCCCCACATGCGCCATGCCGCGCAGCGCTCCCATGACGAACAAATCTCCTGTGCAAAGAATGGTTCCGCCCGGATTGACATCACCTAGATAAAATAAATTGCCTTCAAAGCGAATCGTCTGCCCTGAACGAACAATTCCTTTCATCACTGTAATCGGACCATTCCCTTGATCCTGTTCTATTCCTTCTAGTATATCAGATTCCATAGATTGGACCAGCAGGTTCCCCTGAGAACTGAACAATTGTTTAATTTGTTCCCGCTCGTCATCACCAATCGTCCTTTTTCCTAATTTGATATGGACATGGATTATGGGGCCAGTCAATATGCGGCGGTGTGTTTTTTCCAATTTATGTTGGATATCGCTCAGCAACGTGGAGAAATCGCATGCATCATCCAGTATAAATACCAATCCGTCTTTGACGCCCTTGATGGTCACGTGATTCTGCTGCTTCGTTTCCGTCACCTGCTAGCTCACCCCCACCCCTTACAATTCGTCCGTGAACAGGGCTTTTCCTGCCCTTTATCAAATAATATAACCGTTAACCCTTACCTATTTCTCTTCCCCTTCACGATTCGTATCGTTTTGTTCCAGCCATTTGCGAGCTGGCACATAAATCGCCAGAGCAAGCAAAAGGTTAAACAGGGTACTAGGCAGCATTTGATGAAAGAAAGCCCATTGAATGTCTACACGAATCACGTTGAGAAATAGACGATAAATGCCAAAGATCAACGTTTCATAGAGAAGCAGCCCGAGCAGCACAAATATAAGACTGGTTACTATTCCAAAGGTCATTCTGCGGAATAACAAGCCTGCAGCATATCCGATTAATCCTAAAGTAAAGGAATATACTCCAATTGCATGCCCATAATAGATCACATCCTGGAGAAGCCCGAAGACCAACCCGTATGTAAGTCCCACATGGCGGGACCTGAACATTGAAATATATAAGACACCGATAAGGACAAGATGCGGTACGATATAAACTCTCGTTTGCCAGGTTGGAGGAATGATCCATTCCGACAGCGTTCCTTCAAGAATGAAACAACCAAATACGATCAGCGCGATCCAATAATGCTTCATTGGCTGAGCTCCGGCACTTCGACAACAAACACTTCACGCAGATGATTGAACGAAGCGAACGGCTTAATATAGGCCGTATGCGTAATACCGAACTCTCCTTCATCCTTCTCCACGATTGTGCCGATCTCGATCCCGCGCGGGAACAACTGTCCAAGTCCGGACGTAATGACAACATTATCCTTCGTCATCTGGTCCGTTTTTGGAATTTTATTCATGACTAGCAGCTCTTTCTCGCGATCATAGCTCTCGATAATGCCAAAGGATTCATTTTCAAGACCTTTCACAGTTGCTGCGATCGCCTTCGAGCTACTCGAACGATCATCAATATCAGTTAATAATTGCACGTTGGAGTAAAACGGAAAAACGCGTGAAACGCGGCCAATCAAACCTTCAACAGACATGACGGCCATATTCTCTCGAATCCCGTCCTTCTCTCCGAGATTAATAGTAACCGTGTTATTGTAGGGATCCGGGCTTGAAGCATAAACTTCAGCAATCCTGTATGTGTATTGCGTCGTTTGTCTCTGTCTCTCTGTGAAGCCTAATGCTTCTTTCAACCGTTCGTTCTGGGATTCAAGATCGTTGAGCCGCGCTGTATCCTTCGCATACCGAGTCAGCGTAAGCTTCAGAGCGCGGTTCTCATCATAAACAACAGTTAGGCGCTGCATATCTTCAAAGAAGCCCGCTACAGCACGAGCGGGCTTGTATACTATTCCTTGAATCCAGGACACTGAATCCTTGATGAATCGTTCCGGCCAAGTCATCTGTTCCCGATTTCCAAACGTAAACCCCATCAGGGCTGTAAAAACAATGAACCCAAACATCAAGATAAGCAGTCTTTTGTTTCCGAACCATTTAAACAATACGAACACCTTCTAATCAAATGTGTGCCTCATATAGGGATTAGCGATTTAAGGTTACCTCTTTGCTCTGCCTGCACCCGGTCTGGATTTGAATAAATGAATATTTTCCAAGGCCCGGCCTGTTCCAATTGCCACGCAATCGAGAGGGTTCTCTGCTACAAGAACTGGCATTCCAGTCTCTCGAGTCAACAATTTATCTAAATTACGCAATAAAGCACCGCCGCCCGTCAAGACAATACCGCGATCCATAATATCCGCTGACAATTCTGGGGGGGTTTTCTCCAAGGTTACTTTAACGGCATCCACGATATGGTTGATCGTATCCGTTAAGGCTTCAGTAATTTCATCCGAGGTTACACTCATCGTTTTGGGAAGACCGCTAACCAAGTCGCGTCCGCGGATTTCCATCGTAGTAGGCTTGTCCATAGGAAGCGCAGAGCCAATCTCCATCTTCATCTGCTCCGACGTCCGCTCACCTATCATCAGGTTGTACATACGCTTGATATATTGCGTGATCGCTTCGTCCATCTCATCTCCGGCAATACGGATCGAGCGGCATGTTACGATACCTCCAAGAGAAATGACTGCCACTTCCGTCGTTCCGCCGCCGATATCTACGACCATACTGCCAGTTGGTTCCCATACCGGCAGATCCGCGCCAATTGCTGCTGCGAATGGTTCTTCAATCGTGTAGGCTTCCTTAGCTCCTGCTTGTTTGGTTGCATCTTCAACAGCACGTTTTTCTACGGCTGTAATCCCTGAAGGAACGCAGACCATTACATTCGGACGGCTGCGGAACAGCATCCGCTGCTTCTGGGCTTGTCTTAAAAAATAATTAATCATTGTTGCTGTTGTGTCAAAATCGGCGATTACCCCATCTTTCATCGGGCGAACCGCGCGAATGTTGCCAGGTGTACGGCCAATCATCTTCTTAGCCGCTTCACCTACAGCTTCAATTGTTTTTGTATCGGTACGCAAGGCAACCACGGAAGGCTCCCTGACCACAATGCCTTTTCCTTTGACATACACTAATGTGTTAGCGGTTCCTAAGTCAATTCCCAAATCTTTTGTAAAGCTGCCAAACATGTTGTAATCTCCTTCCTAATGCTGCCTGTAAATCGCAGTCCGTTTTATATTATATTACAGATAACCTTGTTCCTTCAAACTCACACTCGTACGATCACCAATAATGATGTGGTCTAACAGTTCAATCCCTAGCAATTGTCCAGCCTCAGCAAGCCTTTGCGTAATCTGAATATCCTCTGGACTTGGTGTCGGATCTCCGCTCGGATGGTTGTGTACACACACAATGGATGCGCTGCTGCGTTTCACTGCGGCGAGAAAGACTTCGCGGGGATGTACAATCGATGCGTTCAAGCTGCCCATGGATAAAGTTTCTTTACCAATGACCTGATTCTTCGTATTGAGGAATAGACATACGAAATGTTCTTTATTCAAATATCGCAGTTCCTCGGCGAGCAGACTGGAAACGTCCTTAGGTGAGCGAATCGTAACCGTCTCATCCTGGCTCGTCCTGGCTAGCCGCCTTCCAAGCTCGATTCCAGCCTGCACTTGCAATGCCTTGGCTGAGCCTATTCCGCGAATCTCCGTCAATTGTTCAATACTCATCTCGACCAAATTCCGCAATCCGCCAGCTTGAGTAAGCACTCGTTGGGATAAACCTACAGCAGACTCAGACGTTGTTCCGGTTCGAATTATTATCGCAAGCAATTCAGCATTGCTCAGCGCTCCAGCCCCATATTGCAGCATGCGTTCTCTCGGTCGTTCCTCATGGGGGAGTTCGCGTAGTGTTACATTTGGCGACTCCATCAATTCCCTACTTTCTCATCTCATTTCCTGTGCTCTTCAAGCATCATTTTTCCATTATAGCACTAACTGAAAATCAATGCGGGCGAAAAAGAAAAAGACCTAGCAAAAGATCGATGACCGTCGCTAGGTAATAGTTCGTGGTTACGGGTTAGTTTGTGCGGGTAACCTTACTTTCCTTCCAGAAGCTGCTTCAATCGAGCAGGGAAGTTCGTAATGATCCCTTGCACCCCAGATTCGAGCATCGAGGTCATATCTTCGACTGAGTTAACCGTCCAAGCATAAACTTGGAATCCATTCTCCGACAACTCACGAATATCCTTCTTGCTGATCGCTTTGAAATAGGGATGAATCGAATAGACCGGCATTTGAGCAGCTTGCGCAACTTGCAGATGGCTGACAAAGTCTGAATTGTACAATAAGCCTACTTGGAGATCACGCGAAAGCTGCTTCAGATGATGTAGACACTTATGATCAAACGAGGAGATCACCACTGATTCCATACGTCCCGTGCGTTTCAGCAGCTCTATTAATTTGGGCTCTAGCTTGTGGCCGCCGTGGTCTTTAATCTCTATATTGATAATGAAGTCCTGCGGAACCAGGTCGAATACTTCGCTTAACAGCGGGATTTGCTCTCCTTTATATTTCTCATGGAACCAGGATCCCGCATCGAACTGCTTCAATTGGGCAACAGTCAATCGGTCGATTGCACCTGTCCCATTGGTCGTACGATTAACCGTATAATCATGGATTACGATAATCTCCCCGTCAGCTGACAAATGAATATCCAGTTCAAACGCGTTTGCTCCTTGCTCCAGAGCTAGCTTGAAAGCTCCCAGTGTATTCTCTGGCGCTTCACCCATGGCTCCGCGGTGGGCGATAATCAAAGGCTTTTGAGTCATCTTCTGTTTCCTCCTCAAATAGTAAACCTGCAAATTTTATAGTACTTCAATTCCCAGATCAGCCAGCATATCGCTTAATAAGGAAACGGGTAGGCCGACAACCGTGAGATAGTCACCATCTATCCACTCAATCAGAGTAGCGCCGATTCCTTGAATCCCATAAGATCGGGCCTTGTCAAGTGGCTCCCCGGTACGGATATATCGTTCAACCTGCCCAGCAGACAATGGTTTCATGGCTACTCTCGTCATCCGATGTGAGACGATCTGACGATCATCCCGAGTGTCAATGCACGCCACTCCAGTATATACCTCGTGGACCTGACCTTGAAGCTGCTGCAGCATTCTGGCAGCATCCTGATCGTCCGTTGGCTTGCCTAACACTTCTCCTTTCAACACTACGATCGTATCGGAGCCGATTACAATACCATCCGCTGATGAATCAAGCGCTTCCCTAGCTGCTGCTGCCTTACGTAAAGACAGCTCTCGAACAATCGCATCAGGACGTGTACCAGGCTCAAATGATTCATCCGCGTAACTCGGAGCGATTACAACTGGAAGCTGGAACGTCTGAATTAATTCGCGCCTGCGCGGCGACGAAGAAGCTAGTATTAATGTTCGGGGTTGTTGCATGTTATTCCTCCATCAGAAGCGATTTCATCATACTTTCCGGTAAATCCAAATGGCAAGCCCTATACAAAGAATACTAATCAGATTCAACTTAATCTGAAGTGAGAAACTATACTTCACTACATTAAAATCGGCTTGAGGCTCCCAAGAGATTTGTGCCGAACGAGTTAAAAAGGTCAACCACTCAACAGAACTTAGCAGCCCAGTGAGTATGGCGCCTGTCAACAACCCTAACAGCAAAAAAATAATCAGTGTAAAAATATTTTTCTTCATTCTACTTCATACCTTCCCTAGTATGGCCATCTTTTCCATGTCATTTATTATAAACGCAAGGTTGATTTGTGACAATCATTGTCGAAGGATGAAGAAAAAGTTGTCGAAATCGCTCAAAATAGGCCCAATTTCCTGTTACACTTCCATGCATTCCCTTGTACAATAAAAAGACGTATAGGCTTTATGCTATCCGTGTACCCAATTTAGGAGGAAGAAGTATTGATGATAGGCAACAAGAACAGCAGCAAGATTAGTTACATGGTCCGCAGTCATTCTCCCACTATGGATAGGGTTAGCCCAATCGGATTTCCGTCGTTAAGCCGTAAACTCGGTTGTGTTCTATTAGCTTGTATGATAGGTTTCAGTTCCGCGCAAGCCGCAACAGCGGCCAAAATTGTCGTAGATGCCGGTCATGGAGGTTCAGATCCCGGAGCGATCGGCGTTAATGGTCTGCAAGAAAAACAAGTTAATCTGGACATTTCATTAAGATTGCAAGGAGAACTGCTGTTAAGAGGCTACGAGGTTGCTCTCACAAGACAAGATGACCGGTACATAAGCTTAGCAGATCGTGTGGCGATAACCAATGAAGCGAAGGCCGACTTATTTGTCTCCGTTCATGCCAATTCCCATACAGCCAGTTCCATTTCAGGCACTCTAGTCCTTTATCATGATAGCAATTATCCTCAATCCGACTATCCCGCTAGCGATGCTATGACAGCACTGACACCTGAGAGCAAGAAACTCGCCCAGTCTGTCCTTCGTAATGTTCTGCTTACAGCCAAGCTCGCAGATCGAGGACTTGTTCCAAGTGCTGCCTATGTCGTTCGTATGGGTCAAATTCCAAGTATTCTAGTCGAAACAGCCTTCCTGAGCAATCCGCAAGACGCTGCAGCATTGAAAGACCCGGCTATGCTGCAGAAATTTGCAGTAGGGATTGCTAATGGAATACAGGAAGTATTGCCGCCTGCCCCTGTGCCAACGGAATTCGCAGATTTGCAAAAGCATTGGGCCAAAGATGCAGTTTACAGGCTGAAGGACAAGGGTATCGTCGAAACCGATAAAAATTTCTTTCCGGATCGTCCTCTTACAAGAGCAGAGCTGTTAACGATGCTTAATCGAAAGTTCGCATTCGGACAAAGATTGATGGGCACACCAAAGCCTGGGGTGAACTTGCCAATGTTCAAAGACTTGCCTGCGACTCACTGGGCTTCAGATGTTATGTACCGTGCTGGCGCACTCGAGTATGTCGACGGGTATCCGGATCAAACAATTCGCCCGGATCAATCTGTAACACGAGCTGAAGCAGCCGTTCTGCTGCAAAGAATTATGCTGCTTCCGAAGATGGACAAGCCGTTAACAGATACGGGCTTCTCCGATGTCCGCAGTGACAACTGGGCAGCCAAAGCAATTGTTCAATTGTCCCAGAAAGGGTTAATTAACGGCGTAGGCGACAAGCTATTCGCCCCGGATAAAGTTATGACCCGCGCAGAAATGGCAGTCTTGATAGATCGCGCGAAGTAAGCTTCTAAATAAATAGAGAATAATCAAAACGGTTCAACACAAAAGTGTTGAACCGTTTTGATCGTTAACTAATTAACAGCTATCGCATGCAGCAGTTCGCCCTCAAGCAATACATATTGCATAGTTCCGCTCTGCGCTTGCCACAGGAATGAAGCAGAAGGATTCTTTTTATATTCGTCCAATGCAAGCACAGCCGTATTAAGAGCCGTATTCATTTTTTGAATAATGGAGCGGTGCTCTTCCGCCAGTCCTTCTCCCATCGCCGTGACTGACGCGCTCCAGGTTTGATGCACCGAGTGAATGGCTTGCAGAGTATTGTTCTCTATGGGTCCTGGTGCTGCAGCTTTAAGATGCAGTGCTGTGACATTGGTCAAGGAGCTCGTAAGCTTAGCTGCTTGTGTAAAATAAGCATCAGCTGTTTCTGGCGTCTTGCCGTTCCATTTAATACTAGTGACGCCTGGGGATGTAACGGTTTTGACGTATACCTCCGTTTTTTGAGCTTGTAATTTCGCTTTTATCGCTGCTGCTTCATCTGGTCCAGGGGTTAGTCCGGCATAAACATATTGTTTGTCCGTTGATTGAACCGCAGCCCCTAAGCCGAGCTTGCGTAGCTCAGCTAGCGCTGAGTCTGCTCCCTGCTTGCTCTGAAAAGCCCCATACTGCAAGAGCGTGTATGAACGAGCAGGAATCTTCACAGCAATGGTCGCAGATGTAGCGGATGCTGCTGTCGACACATTTGAACTCGGAGCAGGTTTAACCGCTGTATTGGAACTCGGACTCGCATTCACTTGTGCGTTCCCCCCTGTATTCGCTGCCGTCGGGGTACCGGGATCATCCCCATTCTTGGGATCATCTGCGGAAAAGAGAGAAAGGACGAAGATTCCGATCAGCACTCCGGTTGTAATCGCCCCAGTTACAGATGCAACAATTTTGAGCCAAGGGGTTCTTGAATAACGCTCGAAGCGGTTTCCAGCCACCGTTACTCTGCCGCCGCCCGGTATATCATATATATTAGAGGATATCACTTCACGATTCCTTGACTGCTCATAATATCCTGTTTCCCCATTATATTGTGTAGGTTCAGAACGCGGGTCATGATTCGGGCGTGGTTGATGCTCTGCTTCCTCCACAATCGTTGCCCGACCTGTTTCTCTAATCATTCGCTCGACCCGCTCCGTCTCTTCATCGAATGGACTGCTCCATGTTCCGAAGTCCGTAGTGAATCGGTTGAGCGGCTGCGACTGGTTAAATAAATTTGCTGTAGGAGAGGGGTTCCTGTCTAGTTGCGCATGTTCTTGAGCTGCAAAAGATGAATGCATAGCCTCTTCTTCCACCACAGAGAATTCCTCGGGTGTAAGCGGGATAACAGGATTAGGCTCTTGCCCGTATCGAGGGGATGAAGTCCTCTTCTGTTCTGGATGATCAAATCGATATGTAAGTCTTGCTTTATTATTATTCATTGACGGTCCTCTCCTTGTCCTTCATGGATACTCTCAACTTATGATAGAGAATAATCAAATATGATAGGAGGAGGAAAATAAGTATGGAAAAGCTGGTTAGTTGGCGCGATGGTAGCGTTAGTGCTGGAGGACAAGGAGATGGGCTGCGACTGCTGTTGTAATTGGATTCCCTTTTATTATATTTTTATAGGTTGGAATTCACTTACAAAGGCAGACACTTCGTTTCTCCGCTCCATCTCCTTGTCCTCTCTCAGCTACTACGTGCTGCCTTCCACCTTAAATCCATACTTATTTTCCTTGAAGAGAGGACAGGAAAGACCTTTGGAGCACATTTTCTCCAAAGGTCATTTCAAACAACAATGCCACTACCTAGCCATACCCTCAACTCTCGGAGCGCCGTTCAAGCTCTCGTGCCAAATCGAAGGCAACCCTCCAGATATCGCCGGCTCCCATGGTCAATACTAGATCGCCGCTTGAAACATGATTCTTCAAGTATGTGAATACTTCTTCTTTGGCAGCAAAAAACTTCACATTCGGGTTGCTGTTCGTTCGAATCAACTCCACCAGTTTGGCCGAGCTAATCCCTTCAATTTGTTTCTCACCAGCTGGTGAATAGATATCGGTTATGAGTACCTCATCCGCTTCATGGAATGCTCGACTGAATTGATCGAATAAAAAGAACGTTCTTGTATATCGTTGGGGCTGGAATACCGCTATGATCCGTTTGTCAGTTGCTTTGGCCGCGCTTATAGTTGCTTCAATCTCCGTAGGATGGTGAGCATAGTCATCGATTACAAGAATACCATCAGTATCTCCCAATACCTGGAAACGGCGCTTTGCCCCTCGGAAGTCAAGAATGGCTTCTTTGATACGATCAAAAGGGATATTTGCTTCCAGACATATGATAATCGTGGCTAACGAATTATATACGTTATGACGTCCTGGAACGGAAATCTTTACTCTCCCCAAATTATTGCCATGGTAAATCACATCAAAAGAGACTCGGCGATCGCCCAGCTCGATCTGCTCTGCGTAACAATCCGCACCGCTTGAAGCGTGGAATCCATAAGTAACTGTATCCGTCTTCAATGTGGGAAGCAGTGCCTTCAAATGCGGATCATCCACACAAAGAATCGCTTTACCCTTCGGATTCACTTGGCTTAGAAATTGTACGTACGCCTGCTTCAGCTTCTCGAAATCGCCATCATAATTTTCCAGATGATCGGCTTCCACATTGGTCACAATAGCGTACATCGGGTGATATTGCAGGAAGGAACCGTCGCTTTCATCGGCTTCTGCCACAACAAAATCCCCTTTGCCCGCTTTTGCATTGCTCCCGACATTCATAATCTCGCCGCCGATAATGAAGGTCGGATCAAGTCCGCATTGCTCCATGACAAGCGAAATCATGGAAGAGGTTGTCGTCTTGCCGTGCGCCCCGGCAACCGCAATTCCTTTGCGGTCTGCCATAAGACGCGCTAACATTTGAGACCGATGAAGAATCGGAATGTTGAGCTTCTCGGCAGCCTTCATCTCCACATTATCTTTGGCCAAAGCGGTGGAATACACAACCACATCGGCTCCCTGTACGTGACTTGCATTGTGACCGATGTATACTTGTGCTCCTTTGGCCGCTAGCTTGTCAGTCAACTCCTGACGAGCAAGATCCGAACCCGTCACTCGATAACCCAATTCAAGCATCACCTTGGCGATGGCGCTCATGCCATACCCGCCAATCCCGATAAAATGAATATGCTCTGCCACACTCACTCCGCTCTTCACCAACCTTTATCAGAATCCGTTCGATACAAGATCCAGGAACGAACGTCGGAAATCAAGTACAAGGTACCGGATACCACAGCTAGATCGTCCGGATTCGTCCGGTCGGTCAGCATTTGAAGAGCCTTTTTGTAATCACGTTCCACATCAACGGTTAAAGTCTTACCTAACTCAGCCGCCACCTGCCTGGCTAGGTCAGCTAACTTATCAGCATCCATCTTTTTGAAGAAATCGGGCTCTGTAATGATTATGGAATCCACTAAAGGCAGTATATGCCTCAAGTATTCGGAATGACTCTTTGTCGGCATCATTCCCATCATCAAGTGTAACTGTTTATATGTGTACATACCCCTTAAAGCCTCAGCCAACGCTTCTGCCCCTTCAGGATTATGCGCACCATCCAGCAAAATCCTTGGATCGGACTGTACCATTTCCATCCTTCCAGCCCATGCAGTTGTTCGCATGCCCTCATATAAGACATCATCATCAACGATTACTGCATAATATTGACGAAGCACTTCCAAGGTCATCAAGGCAACTGCCGCATTTTTGAACTGGTGCGGACCATTTAAGGAGATCTCTACTGACGGGATCTCTCGGAATGGACCTGTAAAGCTCAACCGTTGACTGTCTAATTCAGAGGACACCACTTCGTAGGAAAATTTCTGTCCCATCAAATAGAGTGAGCTGCGCTTACTTGCTGCAATCTCCTCAATGATTTGGATCGCTTCCGGTTGCTCAACAGTACTCACAACAGGTACCCCAGCCTTAATAATTCCGGCCTTTTCAGAAGTGATCTCGGCAAGCGACGAGCCAAGAATATCCATATGATCATGCCCAACATTTGTTATAACCGAGATGATCGGATTCACGATATTGGTGGAGTCGAGCCGTCCGCCTAGTCCAGTCTCCCATACTACAAAATCAGGATAGGCGATACGGGCAAAGTACAGGATAGCAATTGCCGTGGACACTTCGAACATAGTCGGTGCACCCAACTCAGAGGCCGCGATCTGGTCGGTGTATGGCTTTACCATATTCGCCAGCTTAAGCAATGACTCATCATCTATGTCTTGACCGTTCAATTGTATGCGATTCGAGTAACGTTCGATGAAAGGTGATGTGAACGTCCCCACATCATACCCGCTGTGGATAAGAACACGAGTCAAATATGCGCACGTTGACCCTTTGCCATTCGTTCCCGCCACATGGATGAATTTAAGCCGTCGATGCGGATGACCGAGCAGCTCCATCAACCGCTCCATCCGCTTCAGCCCCACTTGAATGCCGAACTGCGGCATACGCTGTGTAATCCAGCTAATAGCTTCATCTACTGTTTGAAAAGTTTCTATTGATTCACTCATCGTTCACCCTTCTCGTCTCGTAATGGGCAGCCAATTGATTCAGAAATTATTATCCTCGTAGCTCGGCAAGACGCGCTAACACCTTATCTCGTTTATCTGCATAATCTTGCTGCTTCGCTTTCTCTTCCTCAATAACACGTGCTGGAGCTTTTGCAACAAACCCTTCATTGGAGAGCTTTTTATCTACCCGTTCCACTTCAGCAGTCAGTGACTGAACTTCCTTCTCCAATCGAGCGATTTCCTGGGAAATGTCGATCAATCCCGCAAGCGGTAAAAAGAGCTCAGCGCCAGTAACAACAGCTGTCATCGCCTTCTCAGGATTAGCAAGATTCAAGTTGATTTCTAGTGAAGAGGTGTTACAGAAACGGCGCAAATACTCTTGATTACCGTTCAGAATGTCATAAGCTGCAGGGTCTGCAGGACGAACGAGCAATTCAATCTTCTTACTCATCGGTACATTAACTTCAGCACGTATATTACGAACGCTGCGAATGATCTCCATCAGCAGGTCCATTTCCTTAACTGCGTCAGGAGCTTCCCATACCGTATCGAATACTGGCCATTCTGCCAGCAGTATGGTCTCGCCTTTATGAGGCAGATGCTGCCAGATCTCTTCACTGATAAACGGCATGAAAGGATGAATTAAGCGCTGTGTGCGATCAAGCACGTACGCTAATACGGATTGAGTTGTCTTCTTAGCTTCTGCATCACTTCCATATAAGGAAAGCTTGGCGAACTCAATATACCAGTCACACAGGTCATCCCAGATGAAGTTATAAAGCACTCGTCCTGTTTCGCCGAATTCATATTGGTCAATGAGTCTTGTTACTTCACGAACGGTTTCGTTCAAGCGATGCAGAATCCAGCGATCAGCCGTTCCTTTTTTACCGCTCAAATCGATATCCTCATAGCTGAACCCTTCAAGATTCATTAACGCAAACCGCGAAGCATTCCATATTTTGTTGGCAAAATTGCGAGCTTGCTCCACCCGTTCCCAACGGAAACGCAAATCTTGTCCCGGGGTGCTGCTTGTTGCGAGCATATACCGCATGGCATCGGCCCCGTATTTCTCTATAACTTCCTGCGGATCGACGCCATTGCCTAGAGATTTTGACATTTTGCGTCCTTCGGAATCACGGACTAACCCGTGGATTAACACATCCTTGAACGGAACTTGCCCCGTAAACTCCAGCCCGCTGAAAATCATCCGAGATACCCAGAACGGAATAATATCGTAGCCCGTTACGAGCACATCCGTAGGGTAGTAACGTTTCAAATCTTCGGAATCGTCGGGCCAGCCAAGCGTCGAGAACGGCCATAATGCCGAGCTGAACCACGTGTCGAGCACATCCTCGTCCTGTTTCAGGTTCGCGCTGCCGCAGTGAGGGCAGACGCTCACGTCTTCCTGGGATACGATCGTTTCGCTGCAATCTCCGCAATACCACGCAGGGATCCGATGGCCCCACCATAACTGACGTGAAATGCACCAATCGCGTACGTTCTCCATCCATTGCAAATACGTTCTTTCGAATCGATCGGGTACGAAATTGGCCCCTTGGCCCGAGTTTTGGGCGTCGATCGCTTGGCCGGCAAGCGGCTTCATGCTGACGAACCATTGAGTGGACAAGTAAGGCTCGACTACGGCGCCGCTCCGTTCGCTATGCCCAACCTGATGAATGTGCTCCTCGATTTTGAGCAGAACACCTTGATCCTGCAGATCGTTCACCAGCTTCTTGCGGCATTCAAAACGATCCATACCTTGATAAGGACCTGCATTGGCGTTCATTTTACCGGATTCGTCCATGACTAACACTTGCGGGAGCTGATGACGCAGGCCGACCTCAAAGTCGTTCGGATCGTGGGCAGGTGTTATTTTGACTGCACCGCTTCCGAATTCCTTTTCAACGTAATCGTCCGCCACGATTGGAATTTCACGGCCGACGATTGGCAGCACGAGCAGTTTCCCGATCATGTGCTTGTATCGCTCATCTGCCGGGTGAACCGCGACCGCAGTATCGCCGAGCATCGTTTCCGGGCGTGTTGTTGCTACAGTAATATACCCGCTGCCATCTTTTAATGGATACTGCAAATGGTAAAGAGCGCCCTGAACCTCTTTGTACTCAACCTCAATATCGGAGAGTGCTGTGCGAGCGGCAGGGTCCCAGTTGATGATCCGATTACCGCGATATATAAGCCCTTTCTCGAATAGTTTGACGAATACTTCGCGTACAGCACGAGACAGTCCTTCATCAAGCGTAAAACGTTCTCTTGAGTAATCGAGGGAGAAGCCTACTTTGCCCCATTGCTCGTGGATCGTGTCGGCATAATGTTCCTTCCACTCCCATACCTTCTCCAGGAACCGCTCACGACCCAAATCGTAACGCGACAAGCCTTCCTCCCGCAGTTTTTGCTCAACCTTCGTTTGAGTAGCAATTCCCGCATGGTCCGTTCCCGGTAGCCAAAGCGCATCAAAGCCCTGCATCCGTTTCGTCCGAATCAGGATGTCCTGAAGCGTGCAGTCGAGCGCATGCCCGATATGCAACAGTCCAGTTACGTTCGGAGGCGGAATTACGATGGTATACGTCTCAGCATCAGGACGTGTCCCTGCGGCGAAATAACCACCCTCCAACCAAAAAGGATACCACTTCGCTTCTGCTGCTTTTGGATCATAAGTAGTTGGCATAGTGCCAGCTGTTTGAGTTTCCATAATATCTGACATGTTCAGAACCTCCTGTTATGCTTTCTTCATCAAAATCGTTGCTAAGTTGAATTCCTGTTGTCTCGAGAACGACAAAAAAATCCCTTCGCCGCAAAGGACGAAAGGATGTGCTTCCGTGGTACCACCTTTATTCCGTATCTGGATTCCAGATCCGGCACTCGAACAGATAACGGCTGCAGCCGGCCAATGCTCAGGAGCAAATGGCAACTCAAGGACGACTTCGGCAATTACGACCTGCGGAACTTCCCACCTAATCCGTTCCACTCTCTGAAGGCTTGGCTGCCTACTACTTCCCATCAACGTTGTTGGTAACGCATATTAATTCTATGATACCGATATTGGCACGCTGAGTCAATCGGCAGTTCAATCCGAATTGTCCTCCTTGAACATTTGCCGAACGATATAGATGACAATGGCGATCAAGGTAGTAATCCAAATCGATTGATAGATCGTCTGTGCAGATGACATGGCCAGGCACCTCTCTCAGATGATTTTCTTATTATGAACATTATATACGTTTCAGCATATCCAGCCTCGGCGAGTTCATACACTTAGTTAGGAGAAGAATTGAAAATTGCAATGCATACAAGCATTAAAGGGACTTATGCATTCATAAAACAAGCGGGAGGTTGACCTCGATGGATAAATGGTGGTGGAAAATACGGTATTCCGTCAAAGGCGTTTTATTTCCATTAATCTGCATACAATTTGTACGAACATTGATTCTTCCCAATGGGTTTGATGTATTTATTTTATTTGCCTTATTTCTGATTTATCTTGGCTTTCTTCTAAATATATATTAATGATCCTTATTGTGATAACAAAGCCCCGAGTGCCGTTAACATGGCTTTTCGGGGCTCTGCTATATACTCCGGAAACTATGGGATGTAAATGACTTGCCCTGTACTGACATCAAGCTCTTGAAGTCGATTATATAATTTGATCTCCTGAGGTTTGCGGTCATATCGCTTAGCGATCGTTTCGAGCGTTTCCTCCTTTTGGACGATAACCATCTTAACTTTCTTAAATTTCTGTTCTTCCGACTCGGATAGAAACAGCTTTTTCCATTCCAGTACATCCGCAGGGCTCTGCTCTTCTGCAGCGATCCTATTGTCGTCGATCTTACTCGAGGGGTAGTTTGCCGCCGTTCGATAGTTATCATTCTTATGTAGGTAAGACTTGAATTCAGACGACTGACTCTCTTCAGATCGCTTGCTTCCAAAAGCAATTTTTAGCTCTAAATCCCGATCTCCCTCAACGTCTTCGTCTGAGTTTTGTTCGGCTTCCACTTTCATCCAGGAATCTTTATCTTTATCCTCTTCCTCTTGCTCAGTCACGGTATCATAGTGATCAAGCAAAGTAAGGTCCTCATACGTATCGACAACAATTTCCTCGCGCGGCTTCGGTGCTGCAGTAACGATTGCGGCTTCCTCTTCTCGTACCCTCTCCACCGATTGATATACAGCCGGTTGCGCCACTGAGGAAGTGTACACCTGCTGCGTTTCGTATTCATTGCCTTGAACTGCAGCTTCGTATACGGGTTCTTGTTCTTCCTCAGGCTCATCGTAAGCGGGTGGAGGTTCAGATACAGCCCCGTGTGCCTCACTGTGCTGGTAGGCGGCGGCTGGTACTCGAAGCAGCCAAGGTGCAGCAGAATTAGTCGCTTCATCATCCAGTTCTTCTTGCTCCAGCTGTTCCGCTGCCTCCGGTTCTGCCTCATGAATGAACAGCACCTCGTCTTCTCGCCAGTCATTGGAAGGAGTACTCGTATACATCTCAATGCCTTGCAAGGACAATACTCCTGTAACATTCAGGCTCCGTGAAGAGAGCAAATCCACATCAAAATGTTCAATCTCCACAGCAATCTCATCCACACTGCTTACTCTATTCATAGGCAATGTAATTTCTACTGGAATCATATGCTGTAACGGAACGGATGATCGCGACTCATCAACGCAAGCGTATGATCCTTCTAGCTGCAAATAGCCCTTCAAGACTGCCTGCTCGCCCTCGACGACCACCTCAATATGCGGGATTAATTCCACTGCATCCAGCTCACGAATGGACTCCGCATCATCACTAAGCATAATTCGTTCATAAATATCAAATCGCAATCCCGGTTGTTGACTCAAAACTTGACACCTCCTCTAACATTTGTGGAACAAATGGTCCATCAAACTTATCACCTTGGTTTGGTATTCTATAAATTTATATGGACGAAGGTGGGGGAGAATGACACTATTTTAATAAACTTTGAAAATCAACAGGGATCGGACACACAGATTCTATCATTTCTTGGGAAAAAGGATGAGGAAAACGTAGGGAATCTCCATGTAAGGCTTGCCTTCGGATAAGATCCGGCGGCCCACCATAAAGAACATCGCCCAAAATAGGATGGCCTATATAACTCAGGTGAACTCGAATCTGATGCGTCCTGCCTGTCTCCAGTACTAGTCGAAGTAAGGTCGATTCCCTATAACGCTCTACTACTTCGTAATGTGTGGTTGCCTGCTGACCATTTGCTGACACTCTTCTCCTCGTGGGATGATGCCGGTCCCTTCCTATCGCTGCAGAAACTGTGCCTCTTTGCTGTGCAACTTGTCCTTTGACTACGGCCAGATAGTTCCTATGAATATGCTTTTGTCTCATTGCCTCATCTAATCTGTTGTGGGCATACACATTTTTGGCGTATAAAACAGGCCCTGTAGTATCTGCATCCAATCGATGAATGTGACGGACAACAACCTGTTGTCCTGTTGCTTCATAATAGGCTGCAACAGCATTAGCAAGCGACCCTATTCCTCCCTGCTGTTCAGGGTGAACGGGCAATCCGGCGGGCTTGGACACAACCATACAGAAATCATCTTCGTATAAGATGTCTAGATCCAGCCACTCGGACGGATAAGAAGGCGGCTCGTCTGCAAACAATTGGATACGCAGTCTGCCTCCGCTGTATTGGATTGCTTCCTTCTTATTTAACTGGGAAAGCTCCTTCGTCGAAAGACGCAATATGGAAGCAGCACTTGTTGAAACATTGTGATCCGTGTCTGCGTCTATAGGAAGTCGCAGTTCCATCCACTCACCTTTGCGTAAATAAGAGACCATTGGCTCTACTCCCTTCCGCTCTTCATAGAAGAAGCTGAACGGCGAGCAGCGAACCATACGATTCCAATTAGCATAATGGCGAATAGCGCCATAACGGCAAGCAGCTCCACTGAGAAGCCAAACAAAAAATATCTTTTCATAAATCAATATCCAGCCTTTCGGAAGCATCCGGGAAATTTAGTATTTTTGCCCTCAAGTCCCCTATATTTTATCAATAAATCTACCCAAAAAGAAATAAATCTATGATATGATGGAGAATGAATATTGAAAGGAGCGATCATGTTTGAGCACTGCCGCACAAATGTTTGTACACACTAGAAGATGGGTTGGCTCTTGGAGTTGGTTGAAGAAAGGTTTGCTGCTATTTTCCTTATTTATTTTCTCAACTTCAAGTTTCTTATATTTAACACCGCCGGGTCTATCGATTCGAGAATTCCTAGCAGAGACGGTAATCACCACACAGCATCGGGATTGGGCTTGGATATTTGTTGGTACGGAGAAAAGAGATTATATGGTGCAGGAATCACACCGATTCACAGCATCTTCAGCAATAGAGAAGCAAGATATGGGTCTTATTAACATCGAGGAACGGAAGAATAAGCACAAACGATCCGTGAACGAATTAATTAGCGACGTTAAGGAGATTTCATCGCAGTTCTGGAAAGGAAAGCTAATCTACGTCTATGACCCGACAACCATTCGTGTTGTAACTCCCAAATCGGTGGGTGAAGGAGAGCGTATTAGCTCCATGTCCGAGAGAACCGGCGCTGTTGCGGGGATTAACGGCGGCGGATTCATCGACCCTGACGGGTTAGGCAATGGCTTCGCCCCTATCGGGTTGATTATGTCCGACTATCAGCCCATCTATACGGATACGGACGACGACGATCCACAGCATATCATCGGTTTCACTGAGGACGGTACATTGTTAGTAGGGAAATACAGCTTGAATGAGCTCCGCAAAATAAATGCCAAGGAAGCTGTCTCGTTCCTTGCCCCTCGTCTGATTGCCAATGGTAATCCTCAAATTACCCAGGGCGACGGCGGATGGGGTCGCGCACCGCGTACAGCGATTGCACAAAAAGCTGACGGCACCATTATATTCCTGGCGATTGATGGTCGATCAACAAGCAGCGTAGGGGCTACTCTCAAAGAAGTTCAAGATTTACTGCTCAAAGAAGGCGCCATTAATGCAGGCCTTCTCGATGGAGGCGCATCAACAGAACTTGTACTCGGTCATCAAGTTGTAACGAAGCCATCTAGCCGTTACGGCGAACGCCGCTTACCTTCGGGATTACTCGTTTATGATGACCCGGACAGCTATAAGGCAGACCGAGTATGGGATGGATTACAGAAAATTAACGCAGGCGGAGCATTCGATCATCCTGATTTCCTTAAGGAACAAGAGCAGCTCCGACGCAAGCAATTGCAGAATCCGGTTAAAACCCCGGACCCATCTGCAACTTCAAGTCCTAAGAATACAACAACACCGACGCCGACACCTAAGACGTCAGGCACCGGATCGAGCGGTGCAGGCAGCGGAACGACAAGTCCTGGCACTTCAACCCCAGCAGGAACAGCAACACCTGGCAACACTGGCGGAACAGGCACCAGTTCACCTGGCGCAACTGCCAAACCGACTACAACTCCGACTCCTACGGCAACGCCTGGTGGAGCAGCTGGGGGAACGGGCACTGGAACGCCCGTTTCCACCCCATCTGCTACTCCTTCCAAAACGCCAACTCCAAGCGGAGGAGCGGGCACTGCTTCACCAACGCCTAAGTCTAGCGCTGGGGCCAACATTAATGTTAATATTGGCGGCAGTACATCAGGAACAGGAGGCAGTACAACGACTTCCTCCCCATCTCCTGCTGCAACACCGAAAGCTAATTAAGATTACATATGTACCTTATAACGCAACAGACGATCTGAACTGACCTCTAAGAGGCAGTTCTTTTTTTTACCTATTAGATTCTTATAAACGTATTATTCCAAGTTGAAACACAAAAAAACGAAAAAATACGAAATAAGTGAAATAAAGAAGAGACGACTTACGTTCGATCTATACCGATCGAAGTAAATCGTCCCAAATTGTATACCAATCAGGTCATAAGATGAATCTATAACCGCTTCAAAGCTTCGTAATGTGTGGAGATTGTAGTCTCGATATCCTCGTCCGAGTGAACAGCTGAGACGAACATCCCTTCGAACTGAGACGGAGCAATGCTGACGCCCAAATCCAGCAAGTTGCTAAAATAGCGGCCGAAGCGTGCCAAGTCCGAAGTCTTGGCTGTCTCATAGTTAATTACCTTGGTGTCTGTGAAGAATGGGCAGACCATCGATCCGACGCGGTTAATCGTAGACGGAATCCCCAGCTCCTTCGCGTTAGCCGCGAAGCCCTGCTCCAGTCGAGCGGATTTGCGCTCGAGCTCCTCGTAGACGCCAGGCTGCCCGAGCAGCTGCAGCGTCGTAAAGCCTGCGATCATGGCCAGCGGATTGCCCGAGAGCGTCCCGGCCTGATAAATCGGGCCGCTCGGAGCCATCCGCTCCATGATCTCGCGCTTGCCGCCATAGGCGCCTACCGGCAGCCCGCCGCCAATGACCTTGCCGAGGCAGGTCAGGTCGGGCGTAATGCCGAAGCGTCCCTGGGCGCAGTGGTATCCGACGCGGAAGCCCGTCATCACCTCATCGAAGATGAGGATGGTGCCGTACTGCGTCGTCAGCTCTCTTAACCCTTCCAGGAAACCCGGAAGCGGAGGAACGACACCCATGTTGCCGGCTACCGGCTCAACAATAACAGCGGCAATTTCTTCGCCGAATTTGCTGAAGGCAACTTGGACGGATTCCAAGTCATTGTATGGAACCGTAATCGTATTTACCGCGACACCTTCAGGAACTCCAGGACTATCTGGCAATCCGAGTGTAGCTACACCAGAGCCTGCTTTAATCAGCAAGGAATCAGCATGTCCGTGATAACAGCCTTCGAACTTGAGAATTTTACTGCGGCCTGTATATCCTCGTGCCAACCGCAATGCGCTCATTGTTGCTTCCGTACCGGAGTTCACCATTCGTACGACATCAATAGAAGGTACTCGCTCACAGACCAGCTTAGCCATTTCAGTCTCAAGCGTTGTTGGCGCACCAAAGCTCGTCCCCCGCTCTGCCGTTCTTTTAATCGCTTCGATGACCTCGGGGTGAGCATGTCCCATAATTAGCGGCCCCCACGAACCCACATAGTCGATGAAGGAATTGCCGTCAATATCATAAACACGCGAGCCTTCACCGCGCTCCAGGAATGCAGGCGTTAGCCCCACTGATTTGAATGCCCGTACAGGGCTGTTTACTCCGCCAGGAATAAATTGTTTGGCTTCCTCGAAAGCAGCTTTAGATTTACTGTCAACACGACTTTTTAATACGTCCATTTTTTGTTTCACACCCTGTCTTTTATTTAAGTTTCTAATTATCTATGGTAAAATATGTTGGTAGTATACTATAAGTAACGAAGGTGCCTAAATGATAGATTTTCTTTCAAGAGTTCCGTTATTTGCGAAATTGAATGAGTCCCAACTCAAGATTATCGCGGATATTTGCAGCAAAAAGGCTGTTCGTTCCGGCACCGTTCTGTTTCGTGAGAAAGAACCCGGCTCTATTTTCTACGTGGTCTACATGGGATCTGTAAAAATCTTTACGTCCAATAATGCCGGTGAGGAGAAAATGTTATCGCTGTTCAAGACCGGAGACAGCTTCGGCGAATTATCCTTGATCGATGGGAAGCCTCGTTCCGCAACCGCACAAGCCATGGAAGACACGATACTAATCGCTCTATCCGCAGACAGCTTCATGGATCTGATGCGCAATAACTTCGAAATTACTCTCGGGATTATGCAAGAGCTTGGACAGAGGCTTAGAGATACGAATCAGCATGTATACGACCTGACGTTCCTGGACGCTCGCTCCCGAGTCATTAAGAACCTCATCATGCTCGCGAATAAGAACGGGAATCGCAACGGCAATACAATCGTAGTAAGGCTTGCCCTGAATTATGATGAAATCTCACAGATGGCTGGTGTACAAAAAAATGTACTTATGCAGGTTATGCGGGATCTGACCGATCGTCAAATTGTAACATTAGGCTCCAACGATTTCAGCCTGCATTTGGATCGGTTAAGACAACCTTCATAGACCATTGTAAACGACTTCCATCGAAGTTTCCACCTTCTGGTTGTACAGACTATCCTGCTCTTGTCTATCATTCACTTTAATTTCAGCAACACTCCGCGAGCCTACCGCCCGCGGAGTGTTTTTAATTCGTTATTGAATATTGTTCAAATGCGCTACAGCCTGCTTCGCAGCATCACGGCCTTGACGAATGCAATCAGGCAAGCCTACCCCTTCGAATGCGGCGCCTGCTGCATAAACACCCGGCATTTCAATGCCCATCTGCTCTCGGAACTGACGGATCGCTTCTACATGACCAACCGGATACTGCGGCATGGAATGATGCAATCGTGTAATTTCACTGAACAAAGGCTCTGCTTCAATTCCGTGAAGCTTCCGAAGATCTGCCTTCACTTTACTAAGAAGCTCCTCATCGGACCAATTCACCCATTGCTCAGCTCCCGAGCGTCCAACATAACAGCGCAGCAGCACTTTACCCGGAGGAGCGGAATGCAGCCATTTGGATGAGGTCCATGTGCATGCAGTGATAGTCGTCCCTTCCTTGCGCGGAATGACGAATCCCGTACCGTCAAGCGGCTGCTTAATGTCTGACACATTGAAAGCCATGATGACATTGGCAACCGAAACATAAGTAAGATTCGTGAAATGTTCGGCGGCAGCCACGGACGACAGCAGCCGTCCGGCGGCTGGACCCGGCAAAGTCAGGACAACAGAATCCGCTTCGATCGTCTCCCCGCCGTCCAGCTTCAACAAATAACCGTCCTCTCCATCCGATTGGCTTGTCAAGGTCTCAACGCCTTGCTGCACGATCTGGATGTCAGATAGTTCCTCTTTCAGCCGATTCACAAGCGTAACCAGACCGCCTCGGTACGTTAGAAACATACTATTCTTCGCAGCTGCCGGCAATCCAGGCAGTGCTTGTCCCTCTTTGCGGCTGGTCATCATACCCAGGATAAGGCTGCGATGCTTCTGCTCTACAGCTCGGAACTGAGGAAATGTCGCCGCCAGACTCAAATTGAACGTATCTCCTGCATAAATACCCGCAAGCAGTGGTTCTGCTATATTTTCCAGTACCTCGCGACCTAGTCTTCTGGATAGAAAATGGCCAAGAGATTCATCAGAAGCTTCCGTTCTTTTCGGCAAAATAAAATCTAATGCAGCTCGTGCTTTCCCTGCCGGAGAGATTAGTCCGGTCTTCAGAAAAGGAGACCATTCCGTTGGAATCCCAAGAACAAGCCCTTGAGGCATACGATGCAGCTTACCTTGATGGAGGATATACGTTTTCTTGGCATTGGGATTCGTACCCGTTAACTCCTCCTCAAGTCCAAGCTCCCGGGAAAGATCAATAATGGGAAGCTTGCGAGCCAAGAAAGAATCTGGGCCTTTCTCAATCACGAAGCCATCCCGAATAAGGGTCTGAATCTTCCCGCCTAATCGACCGCTCTTTTCCACCAGTTGCACATCTGCAGACAATCCCGCTTCGCGCAAATATTTCTTCACATAAAAAGCTGTGCTAAGGCCGGTAATGCCGCCTCCGACGATGACGATTTTCTTATGTTCATTACCCATCGGTTACGAACCTTCTTCCTTGTGTTAGCTAAGCTTTCCAATTACGTCGCTAAGTGTCTCCATATAGAGAGGATCCGTGTTCAAAGATTCCGTACGTTCCAACCGCATACCCAGCTCCTTGGCACGATGCTTGCATTCTATATCAATGTCGTAAAGGACTTCCAAATGATCGGATACGAACCCGACTGGACACATTAGAACATTCTCGACCTGTTCTTCCTCGCGAATCGTCCCTAACACGTCAAGGATGTCTGGACCAAGCCACGGTGTTGCTGTCTGACCAGCGCTTTGCCAAGCAAATTGCCAGTTTGTAACCCCTGCTTGATCCGCTATGGCGCGTGAAGTCTCCAATAATTGCTCCGGATAGGGATCATTCATTTCCAAAATCTGAGCAGGCAAGCTGTGGGCGGAGAAAATCACCCTCACTTGATCACGATCCTGCTCGTCAAAGCGGCCTAGCGCTTGCGTCACACGATTCGTCAGGGCTTCAATCAGCTTAGGATGCAAGTGATAGCTTCGGACAAAGTCGAGCTTGAGCTCTGAGGACTGCGACTGCGCAGCTTCCTGTGCCCGCTTGATATATCCCCCTACACTCATCACGGAATAATGCGGAGCAAGCACCACACCGACTGCCTCTTGAATGCCGTCCTGCACCATCTGGGCAACCCCGTCCTCGATAAAAGGAGAAGCATGCTTCAAGCCTTGATAGCATTTATAAGTGACATCTGTATGCTCGCGATTCAATGTCTCCTCCAGAGCTGCAACCTGTTTGTTCGTATTCTCGCGAAGCGGGAAGAACCCTCCGACTATCGCTTCATAACGGTCACGCAGCGCTTGAAGCTGCTCGGGTGTCGGAGGTTTCCCGCGACGGATGTGTGTATAGTAGGCTTCAACCTGATCCAGGCTCTCTGGTGTTCCATAAGACATTACCAACACACCAATTGTTCGTTCTGACATGCTTATTTCCCTTCCTTCGTGAGCAGTGTCGCTTTTCTGGCCGCGATGGCTTCGGCAGAATAGCTTTGTACGAATGAGGTCAACTGTTCAAGCTTCTCAGGTGAAGCTTCCGGGAAAAGGCCGTGTCCCAAATTAAAAATATATCCAGGTTGATCAATAGCCTCATCGATGATGATGCGCGCATGCTCTTCAATGACGGACATAGGCGCTGTCAGCACATAGGGATCGAGATTGCCTTGCACCGCATAGCGGCTGCCCAGACGGCTCCGGCCAATTGGAATCGGAATTCTCCAATCCAATCCGATTACATCCGCTTCGAGGGCACATGCAGATATGGCAGGAAGCAATTCACCTGAGCTTACGCCAGGGAAATATATTTTAGGTTGATCGTATTCTGACAGCGCACTGAATATTCTCTGAATCGTAGGAAGAACGTACTTCTGAAAGTCGCGCGGCGCCAAGGAACCAACCCAGCTGTCGAACACCTGCACAGCCTTAGCTCCTGCTGCTATATGCGCCTTGAGATAAGTGATGACCATATCCCCAAGCTTGTCCATAAGAGCGAACCAAATGTCCGGCTCCCCATACATCATTTCTTTGGTGCGAATATAGCTCTTAGACGGCTTTCCTTCTATCAAGTAGCTTGCAATGGTGAATGGAGCACCTGCAAAAGTAATCAGCGGGATTGTCAATTCACGGTCGAGAATACGGATCGTCTCAATAATATGTGACAGGTCGCCCTCCACATCAATCGGTCGAAGCGCTTCGACATCTGCAGCCGTACGAACCGGATTATGAATAACAGGACCAATATTTTTCACTATATCGAAGTCAATTCCCAGAGACGCGACGGGATTCATAATATCGGAATACAGGATTGCAGCGTCGATCCCTAATCTTTTGACCGGCTGGAGTGTAACCTCAGCAGCAAGCTCTGGCTGTTCACATATTTCTAGCAATGAATATTTCTCTTTGATTTTACGATAATCGGGGTCATAGCGTCCTGCTTGACGCATATACCACACGGGCAGACGGTCGATGTCCTGCTTGCGGCAGGCACGTATAAAAATATCGTTATAACTCATGACAATCTCCTCTTTCCTGTTCCAATGCTTTACCGACAAAGCGGACTGCTTAAATTCTCCTCCTATTATGCCCGAAATCTACCAGTGTAACAACCAACTCACATGGACAACATCCGACAAAATCATGACAATGTATCCAAAGTGTCTAATAAAAATGTGGAATTTTGACAGTAGCGAAACTTGTGTTCATCATGTAACGTATAACTATAAAGAAAGCGCATACATCAGTGGTCTTGGAGGGTGATAATCTTGGCAAAAAAGCAGCAGGTGGAGAAAGATCTTTCGGAAGAAGCCATGATGAGCAAGCAACAATCCCTGTTGCCTAAGCCAGTTCGGATGTTTAGTTATGTGTTTTTCTCCGTTGTCTTGATTACAGTCGTATTTGGCTGGATAATCTCGAATAACTAGCACTGGTTTAATCGCTGTTCACACACTCCATTACACCGCTTCCCCATATACAAAGAAAAGCCGTATTCCTTGCATAGACGTCGTAAGTTGTACTTGACGGTATGAAGAAATCCGGCTTGTTCATTTGGCCTAAAATTAGGACTGAGTTGGATCCGATAACCATCTTGCAGCATCCTTGGCATGGTAAGTAATAATAATATCAGCACCAGCCCGTTTGAATCCAATCAGTGTTTCGAGCACAATCGCACGTTCATTAATCCAACCCCGTTCGGAGGCGGCTTTGATCATCGAATATTCCGCACTGACGTTGTACGCTACAATTGGATGCTGATATCGATTCTTGAGCTCTCTTAAAATGTCCATGTAAGCCAGCGCAGGCTTCACCATCAATAGATCGGCACCCTCTGCGACATCAGACTCCGCTTCTCTGATCGCTTCTCTGGCGTTCGCGGGATCCATCTGATACGTCTTACGGTCGCCGAACTGGGGTGTGGAATGAGCCGCCTCCCGGAAAGGACCATAGAAAGCAGAAGCATACTTAACGGAATAAGCCATGATCGGAATATGTTCGAGGCCGGCTTCGTCCAGTCCTTTGCGAATCTCATGCACGTACCCATCCATCATATTGGAAGGGGCGATGATATCTGCTCCGGCCTCTGCTTGCGACACAGCGGTTCGGACCAACAGTTCTAATGAAAGATCATTATCAACCTCTGCCCGATTCGTCAAAGGGTTGTGCTTCACCACTCCGCAATGTCCATGATCGGTGAATTGACACAAACAGGTATCCGCTACGATCAGGAGATTCGGCGCCCATGATTTGATAGCACGAGTGGCCTTCTGGACAATAGAATGATTCCCATACGCTTCGGTACCCGTACTATCCTTATGATCCGGCACCCCGAATAAGAGGATCGACTGGATTCCTAAGGACTCAATCTCGCGAATTTCGGACTCTAAATGATCGAGAGACAGATGATACACACCCGGCATGGAAGAAATTTGTTCACGTACTCCTGAGCCTTCCGTAACGAATAAGGGATAAATAAAGTCATTGACAGATAGCTGGGTTTCTCGGACTAAATTACGCATTGCCGCGCTGTTGCGCAATCTGCGGTTCCGTACGACAGGAAAACTCATCTTGAACTCCTCCTCAAATAATTACGCAGTAAACGCACTTTCTATCGAAGCACATCGGGCCAAATATTTAATAGGATATCGCTACAAAGGCTGTTGAAGAGCTTCGATCATTGAAGCAACAGTTGACTGTTGAGCTACCCGGTGTACGGTCAAGCCTGCATCCTTAGCTGTCTTTGCTGTGATCGGTCCAATACAAGTAACTTCAAGCCTGCTTATCAGCTCTTCTGGTTGATCCTCACCCAATTGTCTCAAAGCAACTAATAGATTAGTCACTGTGGATGAACTTGTAAAGGTTACGGCATTAATGCTCCCGCTTCGCAGCATTTCCAACGTTTCTTCCCCGTACTCCGTAGATAACACGGTCTCATACGTATCGACTTGGGTGACCTGCATACCCAACTCGGCCAGCTTCTTAGGCAATACATCTCTTGCCAAGTCCCCCGAGGGAATGAGGACATGCTGTCCCGGCTTCAGATGGGGAATCAGTGACTCAGCTAACCCTTCAGCCTGATATTCGGCCGGAAGCGGCAAAGTCGTCAAGCCGCGTTGACGAAGCGCTTCCTGTGTTTTAGGGCCTACTGCCGCAATGACCGCTCCGCTTAGGCTGCGAATATCCAGTCCATTCTCCATCAGTCGGCGGAAGAAGAAATCTACTCCATTCACACTCGTGAAGAGAACCCAATGAAACTTATTCAAGCTTGATAATGCTTCATCCAATTGTTCGATGGCTTCCTTCTTGCTTGGCGTCTGACAGCGTATGACCGGGAACTCGACGGCCTCTCCGCCTAATTCCTCAATCCTGCGAACCAACTCACTGGCTTGCTCCCGAGCTCGCGTCACCAGTATTCTTTTGCCGAACAATGGGCGTTTCTCGAACCAAGCAATGCGCTCCCGCAGCTCTACGACCTCACCAACAATAATAATAGCAGGCGACTCTATACCAGCTTCCTTCACTTTACCTGCAATTGTCTCTAAAGTTCCTGTTACCGTAGTCTGCTCCATCCAGGTCCCCATCCGAATAACTGCAGCTGGAGTTGTTGGTGCTTTGCCGAAATGAATCAGACGCTCAGAGATCGACTCTATATTAGCAACGCCCATCAGGAAGACGAGTGTGCCTACTGCTGTAGCCACCTTCTCCCATTCTACGTTCGCATACGTTTTATTCGGATACTCATGGCCCGTAATGATCGCAAAAGACGATGTGAAATCCCGGTGGGTCACTGGGATTCCAGCATACATCGGCACTGCAATTGCTGAAGTAATGCCTGGAATAATCTCGAAGGCTATTCCATACTCCGCCAGAAGCTCGGCTTCCTCACCAACCCGGCCGAATACACTTGGATCACCGCCTTTAAGACGTGTGACTATTTTGCCTTGCAGAGCAAGGTCAACTAATAACTGATTAATTTCCCCTTGCTTCAAGATATGCTTATCGGGCAGCTTTCCCACGAAAATCTTCTCTGCTCCCGGTTTCATATGACGCAGCAGACGGGGGTTGGCGAGGCGATCGTATACAACTACATCCGCCCGCTCGATCGCTTCCTTGCCTTTTATCGTAATTAACTTCGGATCTCCGGGACCCGCTCCGACCAAATATACTATTCCCCGTTGCATGGACGAATTCATCCTCTCAGCTCAGCCAATATCCGTTCTGCGCCTTGTGCAAGCAGCTTGTCCGCGAGTTGGTCGCCCACCTCATCCGGATCATGTCCTTGCACCCATTCTTTCAACAGCTCCCGCCCATCCGGGGAGCCAACCATGCCCGTCACCTCGATACGCGGTGACGGATACGTGCTGCCCTCGTTCGGCAGCACGACAGCGTAGGCGCCAAGGGGGATTTGACATCCCCCGTTCAGGCGCCCCAAGAAGCGGCGCTCGGCTCGCACAGCGAGCGCCGTAGCCGCGTGATCGATCGTGCTGAGCAGATCGATCATGAAGCGGTCGCCCTCGCGGCATTCGATGCCGAGGGCGCCTTGCCCTACGGCCGGGATGCAGACGTCGGCCGGCACGTATTCGACGATGCGGTCGGCCCAGCCCATCCGGTGAAGACCGGCGGCGGCCAGCATGATCGCATCGAAGCCTTCGGTTTCGAGCTTGCGCAGCCTCGAATCAATGTTGCCCCGTATCGACTCGATCTGGAGATCGGGCCGATAAGCTTTCATCTGCGAGGCTCTGCGCAGACTGCTTGTACCGAGCTTGGCGCCATGCTTAAGCTCAGCAAGCGAGACCCCGCCTCGGGTGATCAGAGCGTCCCGAGGATCTACCCGTTCAGGGATAGCTCCGACGATAAGACCGTCCTGCCGCTCCCACGGCATGTCCTTCATGCTATGAACAGCCATATCAATCTGACCGTCCAAGAGCGCTTGCTCTATTTCTTTCACGAACAGACCCTTGCCGCCCACCTTCGATAAGGTGACGTCCAGAATCATATCGCCCTTAGTAACAATCTTCTGAATCTCGAACTCACAGGCCATGCCATGACGCTCAGCCGCTTGCTTCAACTGCTCGATGACCTGCCCTGTCTGCGTAAGCGCTAATGCGCTTTGACGCGTTCCAACAATAATCTTCCGCATGACTACCCCTCCGCTTCTCTGAACTGGGATCTAATAAAAATAAGACGTGCTCAGGCTAATCTTCTGCTTCCTGTGCAGAAACAACATCCTTACACGCCAACTCAGCTTCTTCCAACAAACGCTGCATCTCCGCCTCATAGTCCAGCCAGGCGTCATCGGACAGACTAGAAAAGACATCCCCGCTTACCAGCCGCTTCAGAAGCTGTCGGCGAAGCGTTGCATCAGGGACACGTGCCTTCGCCATCCGCCGAAAGCACTCGAGGTAATTAAGCAGCCGCTCAACGTCTTCGCCCAATAAAGCATCGATTCGATCACGAATGGCAATAGCCGCGGCAGGGCTCGCTCCAGCCGTGGAGACCGTCACTGTGAGCGGTCCGCGCCGCAGCACGGCAGGTAAGATGACAGATCCCAACAAGGGCTCTGAAGCGCTATTCACGAGCTGTCCGCGCATGGCGGCCACCGAGCTTATGTGTTCGTTCACGTCTAGTCGATCGGTTGCAGCAACAATAAGAAAAGCAGCCTCTCCCTCACCAGATGCGTACTCCCGTTCTTCAAGGAACAGCAGTCCTTCTTCAGCCCAGAGCTTCAATTGCTCCGTAAAGGATGGACTCACAACGGTAATCGCAGCACCTGCTTCCAGCAGAGCGGCTGCCTTCCGTTCGGCTACTCGGCCGCCCCCGACAACGAGACAACTTCTGCCCTTCATCCGTACCATCATCGGCAATAAAGATGTTTGATCCATAGTTGTCACATCCAATCCCATTGATGAAAGCGGGATAGCAAATTGGTGCCGATGTAATTCAGTACAACCAGAGCAAAAGCCGCCAAATTCCATAACGCCAATTTATAACCGGGTTGTTGGCCGGAGGCTCTTTGAAACAAGTAAAACACATAAGCCATCATGATGAAGAAAGTCAAAATAACTTTTGGATCGAGGAAATAATGACTGTCTCCTTCTAATCCCACTTTAACCAGACCCAAGACAAGAGACAAGATAAGCAAGGGAGTCCCGATCAGGACGGAACGAAACGTATAATATTCGATCGTATCGAGACTTGGGAATCTGGTAAGCAGAGTCGACCATTGCTTACCTTTTAATTGTTTGTGCATATACAGGTACATCACCGAGAATACTGCAGCAAACAAGAAAGCCACATAACTGCTAATAGCTAATGTAATATGCACGAATAGTAGATGATCCCGCGCTTCCCACTGACTCAGTCCCGAGGAGTTCCCCGAATCACTGAATAGATTAACAGCTAGTATTGTAAAACCGACAACGTTAACTAGAAAGACGATCATATCCATTCGCATGAACCAGCTCATAATCAAAGTTACAGACACGAGCAGCCACACACATAAGAACAAGGTTTCGAACAAGGTCAGGACCGGCATGTAATCTAACACGTACATCCGATAGGCCATAAAGAAGGTTTGCATAAGCCATACAAAAGAAAGTAGCCCTGTACCCATGCGCTTTGCATTCCGCTTAGGCCCTACGGCGGCGGAAAAGAAAAACAACAGGCTCAGGGCATATAAATAAAGAATTGCATCATACATCCATGTAATAGTGACCATCGCTAGCTCCCTGCTTCCTATGGCCAGGTAACCTAAGTTCCGGCAAGTATCTCGCCAGCGGCCAGGTTCAGCATCGGTGCTCGTTCCTGCTGCTTACCGCCGATCGCATACAGTCCTTCTTCCTTGACAGTATCGCCAGACTTCCGGTTCTGTTCTGGCAGACGTTTGACTGCCTCCGCTTTATTCTTAGCCTCCACAGTCACAGGCTCCGAATCCAGCGCGAACAAATCAGTAAACAAATTCAGAGCTTGTTCCCCGTTACGCTCACCAGCAAGCTCTTTGATTCTTAAGATCGGATCCCGCATCATCTGGTTCATCATGCTCTTGGTTAATTTGCGGATGATCTTCGCCTCGCGCTCATCGAGATCTGTCAGCTTAAGAAGCAGGTTCTCCATCGTTTCTTGATGGATCGTATTCGCTTTTTCCTGCAGTGCTTGAATGACAGGACCTACTCCTAGCATTTTGTACCACTGTTCAAAAGAAGCAATTTCAACCTCAATCATCGAATCGATCTTATCTGCTTCTTTGCGGCGTTCTGTCAAATTAGTCTCCACAATTAGCTCCAAATCATCTATATCGTATAAATATACATTGGGCACCTTGGCAATTTCCGGATCCAGATCACGAGGTACCGCTATGTCTATCATGAAAAGCGGTCGTGATTTGCGCAAGCTCATAATGCGCTGAATCTGCTGTTTGACCAAGACATAGTCGGAAGAACCGGTCGAGCTGATCACGACATCCACGTGCTTCATTTCATCCAACATACGATCCATGGCAATGGCTTTGCCATTCATTTTACTGGCCAGCTCTTCCGCCTTAGCAATCGTTCGATTAGCGACTAATACCCGATCTGCGCCTTGTCCGGCTAGATGCTTCAATGTTAATTCGCTCATCTTGCCAGCGCCGATGATCAACACGGTCTTCTTCTTGAAATTACCGAAAATCCGTTTGCCAAGCTCAACAGCAGCATAACTGACAGATACCGGATTTTCTCCGATTGCCGTTTCCGAATGCGCACGCTTGGCCAGAGTTACCGCTTGCTTGAACAACATATTGAACAAGGACCCTGTTGCTTTCTCCTCCTGAGCTTTCAGGAAGGCATCGCGAACTTGACCCAAAATTTGTGTTTCTCCAATAACCATAGAATCCAGTCCGCATGTCACCTTGAACAAATGGTCTATGACTGGCCGGTCTTCGTACATGTATAAGTAATCCTTCATGTATTCACGCGGAATTCCGAACCACCGCTCCAAATAGCTGCGAATATAATAACCGCACATATAGAGTCGATCTACGACTGCGTATATTTCCATTCGGTTACAAGTGCTCACGATCACACATTCAAGTATGCTCTTCGTCTCTTTGAGCTGCTCTAGAGCCTCTGCAAGCTCATGTTCGGCAAAAGCAAACTTCTCCCGAATCTCAACGGGGGCTGTCCGATAATTCAATCCGACAACAATCATGTGCATCGTTCCTCACCTGCCTTTCATCTGCCTGCATTCAAATTCAAGATTCATTATAACATAATACGACAAAGGTAGTCCTTCAAAAGTATGAATAAATTATGAACCGTTCTTCACACTTTCAATAGTATGTTCGAACGGGGAAAACGCTATACCGTCGGCCATCTTAAGGCTGCAGCTTCTTATGTATCAAATCATATAGTTCATCATCCGCCTTTTTCATCTTATCATTCGCAGAACCCACTACTTTTCCTCCCGAAGACATAAGCTTGGAATAATTGTCGAACAGTACTTTAAAGCCCGCTCCAGCCTTGGCGAATGTATCTGTTTCATCCTGCTTTAAGTTCCGCTCACCGCCAATCTGCAAGCGCAGCAAATACTGAATAAGCTCCGGCAAGGAGTGGAGGGCTGAGAGCGACTTTCCTTCAGCCAGAACCAGACGCTCATGAGTGAAATTCGCGGAATACGCAGCCAACCGCAGCTCATTCAGCTCCTCTGAGCGCTTAGCCTCAGCACCCTCGACCAAGGCACTATTCAACAGTTCCATCTGGAACAGGGCCACTTGGTATAGCAGATTGGATGCGTCATGCTTCTCAGAAGCACTGCGTAAGCTATTCACAATTTGATAAGACGGCCATACAATTAAAGCTGCCACAATGAACCACCCGAGAAGTTTCTTAAGATGAACACGTGCTCGATTCCCCATATACAATCCCCCGCTTTATTAGCATTCCTTGTATTTGTATGGGACGAACACAAAACAAATGACCATGGATTTTATCCATGGTCAGTCGCATCAAGCCTATTTATCTAAGTTCATTTTTGTTTCCGTTGTTATTTCGCTAGAACAGCCTGTTGCATAACAGGTGATTCTACGGTCATTTCGCCTAGGCCGCGAATAAGCTTCTTGGCATACGTCTTCTCAGGCTTCAGGACGGAAACGAGATAATCGATTGCCGCCTGCGGATCTACTGTTTCCCCGCAAGTATAACAATCCAATGCCGCGAATCCTTTCTCAGGATACGTGTGAATCGAGATGTGACTCTCCGACAGCAATACCAAAACCGTTGCACCTTGCGGCTCGAACTGCTTGGATTGAACGGACAATACCGTCGCCCCGCAAACCTCCGCAGCTTCTACCATTTGAGCTTGTAGCCATTCTGCGCTGTTAAGCTTGTCAAAATCGGCTCCCCAAGTATCAACAGCAACGTGTCTTCCGAAAGTAGAGTATTCCATCTTTCGGTTCCCCCTTCCTAGGAATAAAATTGTTGGATTTCATCCGCTAGGACCTACGTCATTCACTTCCCGAGGGAATAATCTCTCGCAACATTACATGTCCTGAGTGAATCCTGGTTCCTATATTGTTTTCAACGAGAATAAAAATAACATCTCTAGCCTAGAAATGCAATAGTTTTTTTTGTAAAGAATGAAATCCTTAGACTAATTTCACTCCAGTACTCAACGTATGTCGATTGTGTAAGGGTGGTGCGTTCATCTAGAAATAATAATAACCGACCCTGCAGCCCACCTGAGCCCTTGTGAGAGCTTCGTTTCCTTTAACAACCTGTGAGGATTACAAGCGATTTTCATGCCCAGGCAACGCTTGTACGGCTCTGCAGTGCGGGCATACCGTCTCATCTTCCGGAAGCTCCTCACGGCAATAATGGCACTTGATGGTCTCTACTCCTTCATACACAGGCGGTTCTACTTCGGTCCAGACTTCTGAATGATCTTCTGCTGCTTCTACTACTTCGTTTTCTGTAAGGACGATTGCATCATCCAGGTCAAACTTTCTCCCGCAGGCCGGGCAGAATGCAGCATCAGAAGGTGCTCGGTGTCCGCATACACATAACCTCACATCGTTCAGAAGACTGATTCGATAATTAAGGTCGGCTATCGAAGCTTCAATGGAAGCTACTTCGTCTGACAGTCTGGTAATCTCGGATTCCGCTAATGCTAAATCTCCAGCGCGGTATGCTTGGTAGACGGCCGAACCGATAGAAGTATAATTATCTTTTATTTCTTTACGCTTGCGTGTGATGAGGGCCGATAATTTCGACGCTTCTACGGTACGTTGTGCTTTATCAGCCGCTTTGGCTGCTCCGTCTTTTATTTTCTTGAATATACTCATGGTATCCCTCCATCGTGTTTATAGGTGTCGAAAGAACTATTATACTATACGGATCATCATTCCTTTTTAAGACTTTCCAACTACAACAAAAAAGGGCCGATCACTCGACCCCTGTTCGCATCCAGCAAGACTTCTACGCTTCTAGTACGAATAATTTATGCGTCAACGATTTCAACTCGTCGTCAATTTGTTGTTTCTGTTCAGGCTGGTCTGTCTCATTACGTTCATCCAGCAACATATTGATCTGTTGCAATACTTGAGAAATCTCACGCTCAACAAGCTCCTGGTTAAACATACGTTCCAGTATACCTAAAGTATCCTTATACTCAAATACCAGCTTCTTGCTGCTCGGAGTTATCTCCATGATCTGTACAACTGAACCCCTCTTGTAAACATAGTTCATCGTATAAGAGGTGTAAATCCGGTTTACAATTGCGTCGCCTTTAAACTCTGCTACAGCCTTACGCATCAGATTCGCTAACTTGGGATTACTGATTCTGCAAGAACCCTCGCATACATAGTACCCGTGCTTCCGTTCAAAGGACAAACAAATTTCTTCATCTGCACCATCTTGGAAGACAACTTCCTGACTTCCATTTTCGGTAACTTTGACCCGAGGATTGACCTGATTCATTGTAAGCAAATCCAGAAAACTAGACATTTCGGCTTCCGTTAAATGCAAGCAGGTTTTGACATATTCCGTCGCTAACCGCTGAGCCATAAAAATCCCTCGATTCTTTGTTTTAAACCCTTACCTTAATTAAGTATACTATAACCGTTGAAATTATTCCTGTTAACTTTTCGCTGAAAACAATCAAAATTCTGAATAATCCGTTGTCTTTCGTAAGAAGTCCCAGATAAACATTGTATTTCCCCTGTTTCGCTTGCATATTCATGCAATACCTTAATAACCTTATTAAGTTCCTTTTGAATCAGTCGCAAAGAAAGCTCGTTCTAGTCAACACTAGAAGAGCTTGTTTGCAGAGCTGCCGCCTGTTCGATCACTTGCCAAAGATCATCGCGGCCTAAGCCGATTTCCGACGAAAATAGCACGATCTCATCCTGAGGACGCATATTCAGACTTTCTTTTATTATCTTTTGGTGCTTCTGCCATTTTCCCTTAGGGATTTTATCAGCTTTGGTCGCTACAATACAAACGGGCAGATCATTGTGAACCATCCATTCATACATAGCAATATCATTGGCAGTCGGCGGGTGCCGCAGGTCAATGATCTGGATAATCAGTTGCAGGCGTTCGCGCTCGGTCAAATATTTCTCAATAAAGCGGCCCCATTCCTCCCGCTTCGTCTTGGAAACTTTGGCATAACCGTAGCCCGGTAAATCTACAAAATACAATTGCGATTCTATTCGGTAAAAATTTAATGTTTGTGTTTTACCGGGTTGCGAGCTCGTACGAGCTAAATTTCTGCGCATAATCATTTTGTTGATAAGTGATGATTTGCCCACATTAGAACGGCCAACCAGAGCGATCTCTGGCAAGCCGTCTTCTGGGTACTGAGCAGGTCCAACTGCGCTAATGACATACTCAGCTTGATTAACTTTCATTCCGGTTTCCCCTCCCGTTAGTGGATCGGAACCTGGGTGACTAATGCGTGCTCAAGCACCTGGTCCATATGATGTACAGGTACGAAGGTCATTTCATTGCGTACGCTTAGCGGTATATCGGCTAAATCCTTCTCATTATCCTTAGGAAGAAGCACCTTCTGAATACCTGCCCGATGCGCCGCAAGAGCCTTTTCCTTCAAACCGCCAATAGGCAGCACGCGTCCTCTCAAAGTGATCTCGCCTGTCATTGCAACTGTCTTCGATACAGGAATATTGCTAAGCGCAGAGATCAGAGCTGTTGCCATTGTAATTCCAGCAGACGGTCCATCCTTCGGAATCGCGCCTTCCGGGATATGGATATGAATATCGTTCTTCTCGTGAAAATCAGCAGGAATATGAAGCTGTTCCGATCTGGAACGCGTATAACTGAAGGCGGCCTGCGCAGACTCCTTCATGACATCCCCTAATTTACCAGTCAACGTCAGCTTTCCGCTGCCTGGCATTACGGTTACCTCAATAACCAGCGTGTCTCCTCCTACCTCCGTCCAAGCGAGACCCGTAACCGCGCCTACCTGATCGATCTCTTCTGCCAAGTGAACACGGAACTTAGCTGGGCCTAAATATTCCGGTAATGCTGCATCATTAATATGAATATTCGTCTTCTCACCTGAGACGATTGCTTTGGCAGATTTACGGCACAAGCTGGCTATTTGCTGCTCCAGATTACGGACACCGGCCTCCCGTGTGTAATCACGGATCAGTTTCATCAGCGTACTTTCTTCCACTTGAAGCTGGTCTTCATGCAAGCCATGCTCTCTTACTTGCTTCGGGAGCAAATACTTCTTGGCAATCTGCAGCTTCTCAAGCTCCGTGTAACCTGGAATATAGAGCAATTCCATCCGGTCCAACAGCGGACGCGGGATGTTATGCGCAGCATTCGCTGTGGTTACGAACATCACATTGGATAAGTCGAAGGGCAGCTCGATATAATGATCGCTAAAAGTGCTGTTTTGCTCCGGATCTAGAACTTCCAGAAGTGCCGAAGAAGGATCTCCGCGGAAGTCCATCGACATCTTGTCGATTTCATCCAACAGCATAACCGGGTTATGGCTGCCCGCGTTCTTCAGACCTTGCACGATCCGGCCTGGCATCGCGCCCACATAAGTTCGACGGTGTCCGCGTATCTCGGCCTCATCTCGTACGCCGCCAAGCGATATACGAATGAATTTGCGATTAAGTGAACGCGCAATGGATCTAGCAATGGAAGTTTTTCCTACTCCAGGAGGCCCTACGAGGCAGAGGATAGGTCCCTTCATCTTTTGAACCAGCTTCTGAACGGCCAAATACTCTAGAACGCGCTCCTTCGGCTTCTCCAGACCGTAGTGATCTTCATTCAGAATATCCTCTGCTTTTTTGATATCCAGATCGTCCTCGGTATGTTTGGACCAAGGGAGGGCAAGCAGCCAGTCCAGATAATTGCGAATGACTGCCCCTTCAGCTGAGGTAGCAGGCATCTTCTCCAATCGGTCGATTTCTTTCTCGACCTTCTCGCGCACCTTCTCAGGGAGCCCGGCTTCCTCCATCTGGGCGCGCAATTCCTCTACCTCGCCCGCACGGCCTTCCTTCTCACCAAGCTCCTTCTGGATAGCTTTCATCTGTTCACGCAGGTAATATTCCTTTTGCGTTTTTTCCATTTGCTTCTTGACTCGTTGATTGATTTTGCGTTCGAGCTCGAGCACTTCCCGCTCGTTGTTCAAGAAACCGAGAAGCTTCTCCAACCGCAACCGAACGTCAACCGTTTCAAGGATGTCTTGTTTATCTTTTATTTTCAACGACAGATGGCTCGTGATGACATCGGCTAACCGACCTGGCTCATCGATATCGGATACGGCAGCAAGCGTCTCTGGCGTTACTTTCTTAGACAAATTGATGTAATGCTCGAACTGGCTGAGAACCGTCCTCATAAGAGCATCCGTCTCAGAATCAGACGTTTCTTGCTCTGGAAGCTCCTTGGCCATAACCAAGTAGTACTCCGAGTGAGCTAAGAAATCGACGATCTCGGCACGCATGATTCCTTCCACAAGAACACGTATCGTACCGTTGGGCAGCTTAAGCATCTGTCTGACCTTGGCGATCGTGCCAATTCGATAAATGTCATCCTTGGCTGGATCTTCGATATTGATCTCGGATTGTGAGCATAACAAAATCATGCTATCTTCTAGCATCGCCTGATCCAAAGCCTTCACGGACTTCTCACGGCCTACGTCCAAATGCAGCACCATACTTGGGTATACAAGCAATCCGCGCAGCGGCAGTAGAGGCAGTTTACGCACCTTTGGCTTATTCGGTCCCATGCTCAGCACCTCCCTATGACTGTAACATTCCCCACCAAGTGCAGTGGTACTATATACTTATGTCAGCGGCTAGCACGGACATAAGGGTCCTTTAATTGGATGTAGTCACCATTTTATCAAACCTGAAGACAAAACACCAATTCGTCAGCCTTCGCTCTTTAACTCTGGACCGGCATGGTAGAGCGGCGGCGGTGAAGCGATGAGAACATCGGACATATTGGGAACTATTGTCACATTACTGCTCTCTCGAATATTCAACGCATGCTCCAATACTTCCTCGATTGTATCAACGGGGATAACCGTTAGCCCATTCAGGCCTGCGAATATATCCTGCCAATTCTCTCGAGGAATGATTACGCGGTTCGCTCCTGCTTGGAATGCTGCTTCCACCTTAGCCACAGCTCCGCCAATCGGCTTCACTTTGCCGTGAATACTAATTTCCCCCGTCATGGCCAGCTTGTTATCTACGGGCACATTACGGATGGCTGATGCAATTGCCGTCGCCATAGAAACCCCTGCAGAAGGACCGTCAATCGGGATGCCCCCAGGAAAATTGATATGCAAATCGTAGTCAAATGTTTTCATTCCTGATCTGCGCAGTACGGTTAACACATTCTCAATCGATCCTCTGACCATACTTTTGCGCCTTATTGTCTTGGAGCCCCCACCCATCTCCTCTTCGTCCACTATTCCTGTAATGGTATATTTGCCTGTTCCCGAAACAGCCGGAATGGCTGTCACTTCAATCTCGAGCAGCATTCCCTGATTCGGGCCATACACAGCTAAGCCGTTCACCAGACCTACCTGAGGCTCGAATGGAATCTTTTTCTCGGGACGAGGTGTCAACTGACTGCTATTCGCAACCCACTCCACGTCACTGGCCGCAACGTCATTGCGCCCATCCGAGATCGCTACTCCTACGCTAAGCTGAATCATATTCACTGCTTCACGGCCATTAGTGGCAAATTTCTTCACAACCTCCACCGCCAGCTTATTATCCGGAAAACCAATCTTACGGACAGCATTCGTCGCTATCCGCTCTATTTCCTCAGGAAGCAGCGGGCGGAAGAAGATCTCCATACATCTGGAACGAATGGCTGGAGGAATTTCTTGCGGAGTTCTTGTCGTTGCTCCAACCAAGCGAAAATCAGCCGGGAGACCATTCTGAAATATATCGTGAATGTAATTAGGAATATTCGTATCTTCTGAATTATAGTAAGCACTCTCCAGAAATACTTTGCGGTCTTCGAGCACTTTTAATAACTTATTCATTTGAATAGGGTGCAATTCTCCAATTTCATCAATAAAAAGCATGCCGCCATGCGCTTTCGTAACAGCGCCGATCTTAGGTTGCGGAATACCAGCGACTCCCATTGCTCCAGCACCTTGATAGATGGGATCATGTACAGATCCGATCAAGGGATCCGCGATACCCCGTTCGTCGAAACGAGCCGTTGTTGCATCCAGTTCTATGAACTTAGCATCATACCGAAAGGGTGAAGCCGCATTCTTCTTTGCTTCTTCCAGAATGACTCTTGCTGCAGCCGTCTTCCCAACGCCAGGAGGCCCATAAATAATGACGTGCTGCGGATTCGGACCGCATAGCGCCGCCTTCAAGGCTCTTAGTCCTTCCCTTTGTCCCACAATATCATCTAGAGTAGATGGTCTTGTTTTCTCCGACAGCGGCTTAGTCAGAGAAATCGAGCGCAGCTTGCGGAGCTTATCCATCTCTTTCTTCGATTCTCGGTCTACTGCAGTTCGGTTCGTCTGTTGATTGCGCAGCAAATTCCAGAAATACAAACCGATAACAATGGCAAAAAACACCTGAATGATCATTAACACAATACTTATACTCATAGTCAATTCCTCCTGTTCCTGCCCGTACTCAAAATTGTTCATGTTCCCCGAAAAATGATCGGAATCCACTTCAGCACTAGGCTGTATTTTTGAAGTCACGGTGATAGTTGGTAGTATTCCCCTGTCCAAGACGGGTTAACCGAGAATGAGAACAAAAAGTTTGCGCACCCTATAGATAAGGAATCTAACTCGTGGATAAGGCGGTAATCATTCAATATGCGACCATTCGTTAAATGGCTTATAGGATCGTTTCTGCTCCTAAGCGGCAGCCTGCTTTACATATCCAACCCAACACAAGCACAATCTGGAATCGAACCCATTGAGGCAACCGTTTCAACTGAAAGTCTTTGGTCCGAGACCCTCTCTCTCCCTGAAGCAGATGTTGTTATAGATGTAGGACACGGCGGTATCGATAGCGGTACGAAATTCGGGGAATTACTGGAGAAGCATGTCAATCTGGAGATCGCCTTGAAATTATACGAGCAGCTCAATAAATCCGGAGTGCGTACAGCTATTAACCGAACTACAGATTATGCTCTAAGCGATGATAACGACTGGCTTAGAAGCCGATCCAGACATTTGCGCGATTTGTCTCAACGCAAGCTGATCGCAGAAGCATTACAGCCTAAGCTGGTAGTCAGCTTGCATACGAATTGGGCCAAACGACCAAGCAAAACAGGCGCATCTGTCTTGTTTCAGATGAATCCGCAGAGCCACGTGGCCGCGCATCTTATTCAACATCGTCTAAATGGACTCTATGGCAAAAATGAAATTCCTTATTTGGGGAAGCCCTTTTATTTGCTCAATCATTCTCCATGTCCAGCTGTTATTGTCGAGATGGGATTCATTAGCAATTCTTCTGATCGGACCCGCCTTACAACTCAAGCCAGACAACAAGAAATGGCGGAAGCTATCGCCTCCGCCATCCGTGAATATTTGATTACATTCGCCGATCAGCCCTCTAACTACTAGCGAGCTGGCATATGCTGCTTACGGCCCGAGATCTCACCAGTGCGCTCGAACTCTTCAACAATCAGATCAATTTCTTTCTTCAATTCACCGACCAATTCTGCTTCAGGCACTTTACGAATCATCTCTCCATAGCGGAAGAGCATGCCTTCTCCCCGAGCACCGGCAATGCCGATATCCGCTTCCTTGGCTTCACCAGGTCCGTTCACAGCGCATCCAAGAACGGAAACTTTAATCGGAACCTTGAGTTTCTCGATGTACTGTTCCACCTCATTCGCAACGGAGAACAGATCGATATCCAATCTGCCGCAGGTTGGACAGGAGATCAGGGTTGCTGCGTTGGTTATGAGCCCGAATGATTTCAACAACTCACGGGATACCTTAATTTCTTCCACAGGATCTGCACTGAGCGAGATTCGCATCGTATTCCCAATGCCCATAGCGAGAAGCGCTCCGAGACCGCCTGCGCTCTTTACAGTGCCTGAGAACAATGTGCCGGCTTCGGTTATACCCAAATGAAGAGGATAGTTGAATTTGGATGCCGCTTGCGAATAGGCCGCAATGGCCATTGGAACATCTGAGGCTTTCAACGATACGATAATATCGTGAAAATCCAGTTCCTCCAGAATACCAATATGGAACAATGCACTCTCCACCATAGCTTCAGGAGTCGGATAACCATACTTGTCCAGCAAATGCTTTTCAAGCGAACCTGCGTTCACGCCGATCCGAATCGGTATTCCACGCTCCTTGCAGGCTTTCACTACTTCTTCCACTTTCTCGCGTCGACCGATATTACCCGGATTGATCCGTACCTTGTCAATACCGTTCTCAATCGCTGCAAGCGCCAGACGATAATCGAAATGAATATCCGCCACTAAGGGGATATGAATTTGTTTCTTGATCTCTTTGATTGCTGCGGCTGCTTCTTTGTTATTAACTGTAACACGGACAAGCTGGCAGCCTGCCTCCTCCAATCGGAGAATCTCGGCTACGGTAGCTTTGACATCCGCGGTTTTGGTGGTGCACATACTCTGCATGATAACTTCATTGCTGCCGCCGATTGTTAAATCTCCCACACGGACAGGCACAGTATTCGCTCTATGAAACATGATGGACTCTCCCATGACGCCAAACATCCTCCCTCCCGAACGATGGTCTGAAGCGATCTTCAGACACACGCACGTGTGCGCGTTCAGGCGGGAGGAAGCATTGGCTATTTATTGGTTAAGCACTTTCTTCTTTCTTCTTGTTGACGTTAACGGATATGGACTTGCCATCCTTCGTCTTGAGCTCCGGAGCGATCTTCTCGAGCACCGCTTCCTTCGTAATCGTACAGTTGGTCACATCATCGCGGGATGGAACCTCGAACATCACATCAAGCATGATGCCTTCGATGATGGCACGCAGACCGCGCGCCCCTGTATTCCGCTTGATGGCTTCCTTCGCAATAGCATCCAGAGCCTCACTGGAGAAATCAAGAGAGACACTGTCCATTTCTAACAGCTTCTGATACTGCTTCACAAGCGCATTCTTCGGTTCAGTCAAGATCCGAACAAGTGCAGGCTCATCAAGCGGCTCAAGTGTAGAAATGACAGGTAGACGTCCAACAAATTCAGGAATTAACCCGAATTTGAGCAGGTCTTCCGGCAATACCATGGACAAATACTCTCCAGGCTTGAGATCATTCTTGTGTCCTTCGCTGTTGAAGCCGATGACCTTCTTCCCGATCCGCCGTTTAATTAGCTGCTCCACTCCGTCAAATGCGCCGCCGCATATGAACAGAATGTTCGTTGTATCGATCTGGATAAATTCTTGATGAGGGTGCTTACGTCCACCTTGCGGAGGAACGCTTGCTACCGTACCTTCAAGAATTTTGAGCAATGCTTGCTGCACGCCTTCTCCCGATACATCCCGAGTAATTGAAGGGTTCTCAGACTTGCGAGCTACTTTATCGATCTCATCGATATAGATAATGCCGCGCTCTGCTTTCTCGACATCATAGTCTGCCGCTTGGATAAGCTTAAGGAGAATGTTTTCTACATCTTCTCCAACATATCCAGCTTCCGTTAATGATGTTGCATCAGCGATCGCGAACGGAACATTCAGTATCTTCGCAAGCGTTTGTGCAAGCAACGTCTTCCCGCTACCCGTAGGTCCGATCAGAACGATGTTGCTCTTCTGCAATTCAACATCTTCCAGCTTGTTATGGGAATTGATCCGCTTATAGTGGTTGTAGACCGCTACAGACAGAGATTTCTTAGCTTGATCCTGGCCGATTACGTATTGGTCGAGAATAACGCGAATGTCCTTCGGTTTCGGGACATCCTTCAAGTCCAATTCTTCTTCACTGCCGAGCTCTTCTTCCACGATTTCTGTGCATAATTCGATACATTCGTCGCAAATATATACACCCGGTCCTGCTACTAGCTTACGGACCTGATCCTGAGATTTTCCACAAAAGGAACATTTCAGTTGACCTTTTTCGTCGTTGAATTTAAACATAGGATCACCTCCTATTATTGATTTAACTGCGTAATTACTTTGTCAATCAAGCCATAGTTCACGGCTTCTTCGGCCGACATGAAATTATCTCGGTCCGTATCGCGTTCGATCTTCTCGTAAGGCTGACCGGTCCGCTCTACATAAATATTATTGAGTTTCTGTTTGGTCTTGATGATCCAATCAGCGTGAATCTTAATATCAGTCGCCTGCCCGCGAACTCCGCCGAGAGGCTGATGAATCATAACTTCGCTGTTAGGAAGCGCAAATCTCTTACCTTTGGCGCCAGCAGTTAGAAGCAAAGACCCCATGCTTGCGGCCATTCCTACACAAATGGTGGAAACGTCAGGCTTAATGAACTGCATCGTATCGAATATACCCATTCCTGCTGTAACAGAACCACCTGGTGAGTTGATATACAAATGGATATCTTTCTCTGGATCAGATGCGGCCAGGAACAACAGCTGCGCAATGATCACATTGGCAACATCGTCATCGATAGCGCTGCCCAGAAAGATAATACGGTCTTTCAGGAGACGGGAGTAGATGTCATAAGAGCGCTCGCCTCGTGCTTCTTGCTCTACGACCATAGGGATCAGACTCATATCCATGACCTCATTTCTATATGAACTCTTGCTTCATTACTAAAATAACATGGTTTAAGGGCGAATGCAAAATCCCCTTCCACTCATTGTAACATGAACGCCTATGCGATGCCATTCTAGGTTACTATTCACTGTATGTAGCCGTGTTCTATTCCATGCAATTTGAACAAAGCAGGACGGAGAGAAACACTAATTATGGACAAGCAATATGTATGGACAACGGAAAAGCTTCTCTAATATTAAAAGAAAGGCACGCTTGGGTATACGTGCCTTTTCTTATGACATTAGGTCTGGTTAAACTTATGCTACTGGCGTGACTTGCTTGCTGTTCGCAACAAGAAACTCAACTGTTTTCTTAACAGTCAATTCGCTTTTCAAGCCTTCCAAGTTCCCGTTAGCACTAAGGATAGTGCGGATCTCATCAACGGAACGCTGGTATTGCTCAGCCATTTTCTCAAGCTCTTGGTTCAGCTCTTCTTCTGTTGTTTCGATATTCTCTGCCTTGCCAATCGCTTCAAGAACTAGATTGTTGCGAACACGCTTCTCAGCATCGCCCTTCATCTGATCCTTCAACGCTTGCTCATTCTGACCGGAGAATTGGAAGTACATGTCCAGATTCATTCCTTGCATCTGTAGACGGTTAGCGAAATCCTTATACATTTGCTCCTGCTCCGTCTCAACCATGGAAGCTGGAATTTCAACTTCTGCTGCTTCAGCGGCCTTCTCAACAACAGCAGACTCGATTTCTTGTTGGTTAGCTTTAGTCTTGCGGTCTAGTAGACGAGTCTCGATGTCTTGCTTGAATTCGTCAAGTGTGTCGAATTCACTCACATCTTTAGCGAATTCATCGTCAAGTTCCGGCAAGTTTTTGCGTTTGATATCATGAAGCTTGATTTTGAATACGGCTGCTTTACCTTTAAGCTCTTCGGAGTGGTAGTTCTCAGGGAAGTTCACTTCAATGTCCTTCTCGTCTCCTGCGCTTAAGCCTACTACTTGCTCTTCGAACCCAGGGATGAAGCTGCCGGATCCAAGCTCAAGGGAATACTTCTCGGATTTACCACCTTCGAACGCAACACCGTCGACATATCCATCGAAGTCTAGTACAACAGTATCGCCGTTCTGTGCGGCACCCTCTTCTACTACTACAAGCTCAGCATGACGCTGTTGCAGACGCTCAAGCTCAGCTTGAACTTCATCAGCTGTTACTTCGTTCTTCTTCTCAGGAACTTCGATGCCTTTGTATTGTCCAAGTTCAACTTCAGGCTTCACAGCAACAGTTGCAGTGAACTTAAGTGCTTGTCCCTTAGCGAATTGTTGAACGTCTACTTCAGGGCGGTCAACCGGAATAATCTCATGCTGCTCAATTGCTTCCATGTAGGCTTCCGGCAAAATTATATCAAGAGCATCTTGATATAAGCTTTCTACACCGAATTTCGCTTCGAAAATTCCGCGAGGCACTTTGCCTTTACGGAATCCAGGTACGTTGATTTTGGCTGCGACTTTCTTAAAAGCCTTGTCCAAGGCTAGTGCTACTTGATCCGCGTCAACCTCGATTTGAAGTTGTACTTTGTTCTTCTCTATTTTCTCCCAGCTTGCTGTCATTTATGCTTTCCCCTCCAGAATTCTACCGATACAAAGTAAAAGCATCCGGCCTTATAACCTTACACCAGTACGATGTCCAATTTATAACCACTACATTATATCACAAAAAACATCGTAATCAAGGTATTCTTGAAACATCTGCTTGTATTTTGTCAGTTATCGCCGGAGGCTGTTACGGTCAAGAACAGTTTCATTACCTGACAAGCTTTCTGCCAAGCTTTCTGTTGCTCCTCTTGTATACCGAATATTTCACGAGTAGCCTCTTCATCGTTCACAGCAAACATAGTTTCCTGAAGCGTATGGTGTAGCGCTGCCGCCCATATGTCGACTGTATCCCCATCGCTTCGGATCATATCCTGATAGATCGAAGTTCCATATATGAATGCCAGGAAATCGTCCCAGGTCTGTTCTACGAAATAGGCCAACGCAGGTTGATTGATCTCATTCACTTCTTGAACACGTTTGCGAATCAGGCTGATCTGCTGCGGAAATTGTTCGAAATTCAACGGTGTTTCTTGGGTATCCAACTCAATGGCTTGTCCCAGCTTATGCAGCTTTATGAGTCCCGTATCCCCTCTTACCTTCAATACTTGAAGAGCTTTGAACTGAACGATTGGATGGATTCGCGCATTTTCCAGCCATTCTCTTAGCGCACGCTTCGTGCGGCTATGCTCGACATGCTGCAGTTGTTCTAACGCTAACAGCTGTTTATCCGGCGAATCTGTCTGAACTAAAGTATCAAGCAGCTTCACCGCAAATTGAGAATCCTCTGCGGATTTCAACCATACCCGCCGCTTGAACAGATCCTCTTCTGATTCCTCAGGATCTTCTCCGTCAGTCGCGTAATGGATGTCCTTACCCTCGTCATTCTTGTCTTTTGAATCAGGGAACGTATTCTCCAGCCACTCGAGTAGAGATCCCCACTCCTCTTTTGAGTTATCATCTTCATGACGGCATTGAAGCAGAAAACGCAGAACCCCGATCGCTTCGGAGTACCGCTCTGTTTCCAGCAATCGTGTCAATTCGATCTGGTAATAGTCTACGGTTTTGGGAAAAAGGAATACATTACTCTCCATGATGGAAGTCACCCCCCTACAAGTCGAATTTTAGCGAATTATAGTTTTAATATTCCATTTATTGTAGCAGAATTACTCTTAGATTACGCAATTCTTTTCTGTATTTCTTTTGTTGCTTTTCCCGATTTCATATGATATTATTATCCATGCTTCTTCTCCATCGTACTAATGCGGGTGTAGTTCAGTGGCAGAACGCCAGCTTCCCAAGCTTGAGGCGAGGGTTCGATTCCCTTC
>FWWL01001203.1_pt1 | contig 63531 bp, 62 predicted proteins | sample 2228331 | NCBI WGS metagenome assembly FWWL01 (sample SAMEA103939775, study PRJEB20133) | metagenome
CTGAAACCACTGGACAAGTTTCATGGCAGGCCTGGTCCTGTTCTTTTGATCATCATGGATGGTATAGGTCTCGGAAAACAAACCGAAGGAAATGCCGTTTACAAAGCAAAAACACCAGTTCTCGATGAACTCCTGAAAATGCCTTTGTATGCCGAGTTGCAGGCTCACGGGACAGCCGTAGGGCTTCCAAGCGACGAGGATATGGGAAACAGTGAAGTAGGGCACAACGCCCTTGGTGCAGGACGTGTGTTTTCTCAGGGGGCCAAGCGTGTCAATGAAGCTATCGCTGATGGTAGCATCTTTCAGACAGAGGTGTGGAAGTCCCTGGTAGGCCGCTGTACCCAGGGCAAAGGCACCTTTCATTTCATTGGTCTTCTCTCTGATGGAAACGTGCATTCTCATATTGATCATCTTATCGCTCTTTTGAAGCAGGCAGCCAAAGAAGGGGTGAAACGAGCAAGAGTTCACGCCCTGCTGGATGGTCGGGATGTTCCAGAAAAGTCTGCGCTTATCTACATAGACAAACTCGAGGCTGTACTCAAAGAGCTGAATAGTCAGGGGCTTGATTATCGCATAGCCTCGGGCGGTGGACGTATGGTTACAACGATGGATAGGTATTTTGCCGACTGGAATATCGTAAAGCGTGGGTGGGACGCCCATGTGCTTGGTAAGGGAAGGATGTTCTCCTCCGCCAGAGAAGCTGTGGAAACCTACTACGCTGAGGATCCCAGGATCACTGACCAGTATCTTCCATCGTTCGTCATCGCAGAGAACGGCAAGCCTGTGGGTACCATTGAGGATGGGGATAGTGTGGTTCTTTTTAATTTCAGAGGTGACCGTGCCATCGAGATCTCCATGGCCTTTGAATACAAGGACTTTGACAAGTTTGATCGTGAGCGCTATCCCGAGGTGATGTTCGCAGGAATGATGCAGTATGACGGTGATCTCAAACTTCCCTCAAACTTCCTTGTTCAGCCACCTGTTATCACTCGAACGGTAAGCGAGTACATGTGTGCTGTGGGGATCAAAAGCTTTGCCATCTCTGAGACGCAGAAGTTTGGTCATGTTACTTATTTCTGGAATGGTAACCGCTCTGGTTATATCAATGAAAAGCTTGAAACCTACATTGAGATTCCCTCCGATAAGATCCAGTTTGACAAAGCTCCTGCCATGAAGGCAAACGAAATCACCGAAAAAACCATCGAGCTTCTCCGTACAGGGGAGTATAAGTTTGGTCGACTGAATTTTGCCAACGGAGACATGGTAGGTCATACCGGAGTGATGGAAGCCGCTATCGAAGCGGTAGAAACCGTTGATCGCTGTGTAGGACGCCTCCTCGAAGAGGTGAAAAAGATGAATGGTATCGTCGTGGTAACCGCCGATCACGGCAACGCTGATGAAATGTTCACAGAAAAGAACGGGAAACGAGAGGTCAAAACTGCTCACACTCTCAACAAGGTACCTTTTGTTATCGTTGACTACGGCTACCAGAATGAGTACCAAATGCGTCAGCTTCCCAGAGCAGGGCTCTCCAATGTAGCCGCTACCCTCTTGAACCTGCTTGGGTACGAGAAACCCGAAGACTACGATCCCTCTCTCATTGAGTTTTAGGAGTCGACTCATGGGTAGTCTCTATCTCGTTCGTCATGGTGAATCCACCTGGAACAAACACAACTGGTTTACTGGCTGGGTGGATGTTTCCCTCACCCCAAAAGGGATTGAGGAGGCACTGGCCTGCGGGCGGGAACTTGCTTCGGTGTCTTTTGATGTAGCGTATACCTCGACACTGGTGCGAGCGATGGAGACACTTTTGCTGGTTTTGGCTTTTCAGTCCAGAACCCCTGTGGTGGTATCCCATAAGGGCAAACAAAAACGCTGGGCAAAGATTTATAGTGACGAGACTGCTTCTCAGATTCTGCCCGTGTATACAGACTGGCATCTCAACGAACGTTACTATGGACGGTTGCAGGGTCTCAATAAAGAACAGACTCGTCAATTATACGGTGAAGAGAAGTTTACCCTCTGGCGGAGGAGCTATGATGTTCCTCCGCCCGCAGGGGAATCACTTAAAATGACAGCCATACGGACCCTCCCCTTCTTTCAGCGGGTCATTGTACCCCTGGTTCAATCAGGGAAAAACGTCATCATCAGTGCCCATGGCAATAGCCTTCGTTCCATCGTGATGTACCTTGATGGGCTTTCTGCCGAGGAGGTGGTAAAGCTGGAGATTCCTCATGCGACACCACTGGTGTATCATTGGGATGGTGGCTGGAAACGGGAGCGATAGATGAGTGAACAGAAAAAGCTCCAGAAACAAAAGATTCCCGTGAGACAACGAAGTGCTGAACAGCGTGTGAAAGATTTTGGTGAAGTAGAGTACATGTATTCACCGGAAGAGGCCAGGCTGGAAGCCTCCCGATGCCTTCAGTGCAAAAATCCCCCCTGTGTTGAGGATTGTCCTGTTCATATCAAGATTCCTGTTTTTATTCGCCAGATTGCTGAGGGGCGTACTGAGCTTGCCATACGCACCATCCTTGAGGACAACCCCCTCCCCTCTGTGTGCGGGCGTGTTTGTCCCCAGGAGATTCAGTGTCAGAAACGGTGTACGGTGGGGCGAGTTGGAGACCCCATTCAGATAGGCAAACTCGAGCGTTTCGTGGGTGATTCAACCCCCAAACCCCTTCCCGAACGAGCTATGAAAGCCAAAAAGGTGGCTGTGATTGGTTCTGGTCCTGCCTCTCTCACCTGTGCGGGTGAGCTGGCAAGGTTAGGGTATGCTGTTACCGTTTTTGAGGCACTTCACGAGGTTGGTGGGGTACTACTCTACGGTATACCCGAGTTTCGTCTCCCCAAAGAGGTTCTCGAACGGGAGATTCGCTACCTCAGAGAATTAGGGGTTGATTTTCAAACCAATGTCCTGGTGGGGAGAACAATCATCTTTGATGAGTTACGGGAACAGTTTGATGCCGTATTTCTGGGGACGGGGGCTGGGCTTCCCAAGTACCTCCACATCCCCGGAGAAAACCTCAGGGATGTGTATTCTGCCAACGAGTTTCTCACCCGCATCAACCTCATGAAATCCTATCGGTTTGGCGAGTATGATACCCCTCTCGAGGTCAAGGGAGATGTTGTTGTTATCGGTGGGGGTAATGTTGCCATGGATGCCGCCAGAAGCGCGCTACGAATGGGGGCCCATTCGGTGACCATTGTCTATCGTCGTGGTCGGGAGGAGATGCCTGCCAGGGTTGAAGAGATAGCCCACGCTGAAGAAGAAGGGGTGAAGTTTGCCTTTCTGGCTGCGCCCGTAAAAATCGAGGGAGACTCTGAAGGCAATGTGATCTCTATCGTCTGTCAGCGTATGCTTCTGGGTGACCCTGATGAACGTGGGAGACGGTGTTTTCTCCCTGTTGAGGGGGACTACTTTACCCTTTCGACGAACATGGTTATCAATGCCATAGGGCTAGACACCAACCGTGTCCTCCTCGAGACAGTGACAGGCCTCACCCTGGATGAAAAAGGCCATGTTGTGGTTGATGAAAACCTCCAGACCTCCCTTTCCGGGGTTTTTGCGGGTGGGGATGTGGTCCTCGGGGCTGCGACGGTGATTCTGGCTGCTGGCCACGGCAAACAGGCAGCTCAGGCTATAGACAACTATCTCTCACAACAATAATTTTTGGCGTTTTTCTTCACTTTTGCCTTCGTTTTGTCGTATAATATGTAGAGAAGCTGGTGGGAGGTCTCTATGAATGGAGAGAAAATTCTTTTTGTTTTTATAAGCCTATTTTTTGTCTTGTCCTGTTCACTACGAGATTATACCAATCATCCTGTTATCAAAGACGCCTATGACGGTCCGATGATTTTTCTCTTGCAACCTGTGAATGGACTTCTCTATCCTGGCAAGATACGGGTGGTGGCTGATGTCTCTGAGACGGCGGGACTGGATACAGTGGAAGTTTTCTATGATGGGCAGATGCAGCGCTTTTTTGTATTTAATGCCCCAAGTTATAGACTGGACACAGAGGTGAGTTTTTCTTCGGGTGGGTGGAAAACTATTGAAATACGGGCAAAAAACAAAATAGGCATTCAGCGGTCGGTTTCGGTATCATTGACTGTTGAGGGACCATTCATTCGTATCACCAATCATTTTGCCAAAGAGGGGCATATTTATACCGCGGGGAGTACCATTATCCTTGGTGGAGAAGCGAGACCAGGACGGACGAATCTCTCGAGGGTTTTTGTTCGTGTCAAAAGACTAACCAACGAAGAAGATATTACTGCTTCTCTTATAGGATATTATTGGAATGCCACCATTTCTCTTAACCCAAATGAGGATGTAGTACTTACAGCAATAGCAGAGGATATGTCTGGTGTCAGTATGGTGACGCCTTCCGTTACTGTTTATCAGGACCAGAAAGGACCTCATCTTGTACTCCTCACTAGACCAATCAGCAACGCCACAGAGGCAGCTGTTGTCGTTTTTGAGGGTCATGCTCAGGATGATAAGGTTGGAGCATGGCGTTTCGTGGGAACGACAGATGGCTGGAGTACTACTTTTACGGAAGAATTTAGCTCATGGTGGGGAAACCGCGATATTGTTGAGTTTGGGTTTATACGAGCTTTTACCCCGGGAAACTATACCCTTTCTTATTATGTAGAGGACTTCTTGGGGAATAGGTCTAAGACGAACAGTCTCACCTTTAACGTTGATGGTAATCTCCCTTATGTGTATTTTATGGGTCCGATGTCTGCCTTTTGTACCAATCAGGAGGTTTTTCCAGTTTATGGTGAGTATGGGAATGCTCTTGTTCTTCAATATTCTCTCAATGGTGGTGCCTGGCAGCTAATTTCTACGATGGGGGGAGGACTCTGGACCAACACGTTCACCTTCACTCCCAACCAGGAAAACACTCTCAGACTGAGAGCCATAAGCAACCAGTATACCAATGTTTCCCTGCTTTATAGATTTCTCATTGATACCATCCCACCTCAGGTGACGTTATACGACGTTGGGAACCAGCCAAGGGTCAACACCTCTATCCAACCACGACACATCCGTATTGAGGATAATCTATCAGGGGTTATGCTTTTCTACGATATTCTGGAGGGGTACTGGGGATATGGGGGGATGGGATTTCTCGCCGAGACCAACCTCAAAACATGGCTTGGTAATTGGTACGAGGATAGTGGGAGTCGAGATTTCCCCTTCGGGGCGGTGATTACGAACAAACTTATCCTTATCGATAGAGCTGGTAATACCAATACATCATTTTCTCGTGTAGCCGAGGTCTATCCAGCGATTTTTGTGACTCCCGGTGGTAGTATACCATCGTTTGGTATCGCATCTGCTCCCCAGAAACTTCTTGAGGGCATGAATAAAGCAAAAAATCTCGGTGTCAGAAGTTTGGTACTTCAAGAGGGAACATATAACCCAAGTGGTGTACTTAAACCTCAAAACAACATGATGGTGATAGGGGGATTTGATCCTACCTTTACCAATCAAGGGGGGTACTCAATACTTCAAAACAGTGGTAACCGTATTATGGAACTCGACAATGTTTTTTCGGTGTTTCTTTCGAAGTTGGATTTTAATGCCAGTGGTTCTCCCTCTATTGATGGGGTACTCTGGATACGAGGTGGTTCGGTGTATTTGCTGAATACCGTTTTTTCCGCTAACCAAGGAAAACGGGGATCAGCTATTTATGCAGAAAATGCTCAGGTAGGAGTGGTGAGTAATCGTTTTATCAACAACGAGACGCAGGAGTATGGTGTTTTCTTTGGGGCTGGTTCGCTCTATTTTGGCATAGGAAATGAATATCTGAGCAACAAAACCCATGCTCTTTCAAATTTAGATGCCCAGATTTTGCTGGTGGGTGGTGCTGCCGTTATCAGTAATGAAATTTTCTCTTCGTATATGAACACGGGGACTCAAAACAAGATCCTCATCCATGTGTATGCCAGGGATATGGGGACATTTTTTCTCCACAATTCCACCTTTTCCTCTATCGTGAGCTCTACGAATGCGATTCATCTCTGGCTCGCAGGCAACATGCAAAACACCAGCATCCTTTCCAACATCTTTTTTGAGGGTAATAAGTACATCATGGTCAAAGATGGAGGATGGGGTGGTTATCAGCTCGCTGGCAACACTGTGTACACCAATAGTTCTCTCGCTCTGTGGGTAGAATGTCTTCCTACCCACACTAACTACATTTTCCCGGGCGAAATAATAAAGTTTAATGACCCTTCTGTGACGAGGGCTACGCCAGATTCTACCAACAACAGGGCGCTACCATAGTCTTACTCGAGAGCAAGTGGTACATTGGCAAACTGTTCTTGATAGATACGGCGGTAGAAGACAGTGTTTTGCCAGATGACTTTTACATAGTTTCGGGTTTCCTCATAGGGTATCATCTCTATCCAGAGAGGAGAACGAATGGGGTAGCGTTTTTTCCAGGTGTTGACAGCCCCTTCCCCGGCATTGTAAGCAGCGATGGCGTAGGGTACCCACCCGTATCGTCGGAAAAGATAGGCGTAGAACGAGTTTCCTAGAAGTACATTATCATCATAATCATAAGGGCTAGCCTCCGGGATACCAAGATTGCGTGCCAGTTGGCGTGCTGTCCCTGGCATGAGCTGGGCATACCCATACGCCCCGGCTGAGGAGGTTACATCCTTGCGGAAGTGGCTTTCCTGCCGATAGGCTGAGAGTACCCAGAGGGCGAGGTTGGTATTGGAAATCACCGGGAAAATATCCCTGATCGGCTCAAGAGGAAAGAGTGTTTTTTGCCAGTTTTCTGGCATGAGGAGAATACTCTCCCGTCCCACATACCGTCGAAGATAATAATCCAGCCTGGCGATGGCTACGCCTCTTGTGTTGGCTTTTTCGTAGAGGGTGTGACCATACCACGCAAAACGATAGCGGTTGTCAGGGGTTTCTAACTCTCTATCCAGATAGGCCGCGAGTTCCCGTGGATAGTTGGTCCATACGCTGTTGGTGAGGGCGATAAGCCTCTCGTAAAGCTGTCGCTGGGATGGAGTCAGAGAAAAATGGGTGGTGAGAACACCATCCTGGAATTGTTTGAGGTCGTTAGAAAACTGAAGTGGTGAAACAAGCACCCCCGTCAGGTCATGCAGGGCGAGGGTGGTGAGAAGCCTTTTTTGAAGCTGGAGGGAGGAAAGGCTGTTGGTGGTGTTGGTAAACCAGTTGGTAAAAAGGTCGGGATACTGGGTATGGAGGGCGGATACATAACGACTCGCTACCCACCACTCATAGGTATAGGGGGCATCGGAAAGAATCTGCAAAAGTAGTGGATAGGCCTCGCCAGGTTTCTGGTTTTCGAGGAGAAGGAGTGCCCTTGTCAGGGAAAAGGTGGGATGGGGGGTGGCTTTTTCTCTTCGTTCTAACCAGCTCGCAAGCCTGGGGTCTTTTTTGGTAGCAAGGATACGAAAAACTGCCAGGGCAACATCCCGGTTGATAATGTTTTTCTCATTGACCTCATACCACTGGAGGAGGCTTTCGGTTTTATTCTGGCGGATGAGGCTACGGGCATACTCCCCGTGAAACACCGAACCAAAACGACGAATTCCCTCTCGGGCGAGTTGCTCTGTCAGAGCATACGCCCGTAGCTGGTTAGCCCAAGAGATAGCCTTTTGAAACTCGTCGAGGGTAAGAAGCTGGTTTGCCTGGAGGGTTTTCTCTATCTCGTGGAGAGCTTGAGAGGGCTCTTTTTTCGCTATGGCGTATTCTACCCTGGCTGTCCACTGACGGGAAGGGGGCAACGAGGGGATATACTTTTTCGCCAGTTCATCTATTACCGGCTGTGGTAATTGGGATAAACGTTGCCAGAGGGGAACCCAGCTTGCCTGTGGGAAATTGGATATTGTGACCAGTTGATTGGTAAACTCCTGCCAGCAAACGGCAAGAAGTGTCGATTGAGTGAGAATGAAGGGGAGCTGAGAACTCTCACCCGACAAAAAGGCCTGCCAGACAGTATGCTGGGTTACGAGAAAAGGCATTTCCTTTGGGGGTGTAAGCTCGCCTGAGATTTTCCACGCATGCCAGAAAATCATCTCTACCTGGTTAGTAGAGAGGTAAGGGTTTGTCCGTGTGTAGACCAGCCAGTTGGTAAGGGTGGGGAAAATGAGGTGAGTATTGGAAGGAAGCGGTTTTTCAAGAAGCCTCTGGACGAGAAATGCAAACAAAAACTGGTGCAAGGGATTTTCCTGAGGAATGGGGAGAAGTGATGCCTCTTCCCAGGCGCTGGCACTCCCCTCTATCATGAGACGGGACTGAGCCAGTCGGTAACGGTCTTCAAACGAGAGGGTGGTGGATTTCTGCAAGAGGGGAATCACCTGTCTATACGATCCACGCTGGTAAAAAGAGACAGGATCCGCAGGGGTATGCCATTGAACTGTTGTCATCGCCAGAAGAAACAAAATAACCATACCTTCTCCTAAGTATTGATTTTACTAAGGTATAGTATAGGAGGAAAAAGACGAAAAATCAAATTAAGACTTTTGTACCGAGAGCTATTTCCTTGTTTCAGCCAAAAAAACCAGCAAAAAAGAGAAAAAAAACTGATACATGGTTATAGCTCCAGCCGAAAATTTCCTTTCTTCCCAGGATAGACAGAGTAAATGCCCGGGATGATATTCCTGCCAGAACGGGCTATTTACTTTTCATAGCCTTCCACTTTTCTATTCTTCCTAGCCTTGTGTATCCTGTTCATTATCAAAAGATCTCACCAGAAAAAACAAAAACAGGACATCCAGGAGGGGGATATACAGCATTTCGTGCGAAGCTCTCCCTTATTATCGGAATATCGGAAAAGTGCTTTCTACTTTGAGAGAACAGAACAAAGAAACAACATAGCCATGCAAATACTTGACAGGTTGCCTCTTTCTCACTATAATACTACTATACTGTAGAGGAGTTTTGTGAATGCGGATTGCACTTCGTTATTTAGAAAATGAACGTGTCGAATGTCGCTATCAAGGAGTACATCTGGCTTTGTGGGATGTGCTGAAATATACTGTTCAACACCCTTATCTCAAGCATTATCTCATCCAAGACTATGAGGGTGGAAATACGATTGTTCCTCGAGAAGCCTGGCGTTATGAGGAGAACCTCGTCTACAAAGAATTGGCAACGGGGGTTTTTTATTTTCCCTATGAATCACTGGGATTTGTGTTGAATGATAGTCTCTCCTCGTTGAGTTTATACGCCTTTGAAGAGAGTTTTACAGGTATACCTGATGCCAGTCAGGCGGATCTCGTGATTGAGATCCGGCATACCGATGAGATGAGGCTTGTGTTTCATCGGTCTTTTCTTCCCCTGTTTTTGGGATTTTATACCCTTTCCGTTTTGAAGATTGGGTTTGAGGATGTGACGGTAACGCATCTCGCTGATGTTTTGGCCTCTGTGGTGGAAAAAGAGAAACTTTCAGCGTGGGAACCCGTGACAGGAAGTGTTACCATCTCTCATCAGGGATTACAATTTCTTATCGAAACAGAAGAAAATGGTGCTGAGGTGTATTATCGCTTTACCTACAAGACAAAGTGTAAGAAAGAGCGTCTCAAACCGAATGAGGTAAAGAGTCTGGCCTTAACATTCAAAAAAAAAATTTTAGTGACATGGAAGGATAAGACCTTTTTCTTTTCTGGGCTGGTACTTCTCGGATGGCTAGTCTCGCTTCTTGTGAAAAAGAAACTTCTCATGCCAATTCTTTTTCTGGTTGTTGGTTTCTTTGTGGGATGGCTCCTTCTCAAGAGGTTTTATCTTACCCTTATTGTAAAAAAGGTATCTTCTTAGTTTTGATTCTTTTTTCTTGAAGGTGCGTTGGTCTCTGGTTTGCGGGATTGTTTTTTTTGTGTTATAATATCTGAGTTTGATGAAGGAGATACTATGCATCCAAAAGCCCTTGATTTGATGAGGAAATACGAGGAGATGGGTGAAAAACTCGCAACACTCTCTCCTGGTTCTCAGGAATACATCAAGATTGCCAAGGACAGGGCAGAACTTGAGCCTTTTGTTGATGTTTATAACAAGATCATGAGCCTGGAAAAGCAGATAGCGGATAACCGTGAGATTATCGAATCGGGGGATGATGATCTGAAACAGCTTGCCAAAGAGGAACTCCCTCTGCTTGAGGAAGAGAAAGAAAAGCTTGAGAAAGAGATTCTCCTTCTTCTCTTGCCCAAGGATAAGATGCAGAGCAAGAATATCATCATGGAGATTCGGGCAGGAACAGGGGGAGATGAGGCGGCTCTTTTTGCAGCGGATCTGTTTCGCATGTATAGTCGATATGCAGAGCACAAGCGATGGAAAATAGAGGTTCTCGATTTTAACGAGAATGAGCTCGGTGGGTATAAGGAAATCATCTTTTCGGTAAAGGGGAAAGACGTGTATGGTCATCTCAAGTTTGAGTCAGGTGTTCATCGAGTGCAACGTGTGCCAGCTACAGAGGCCAGTGGTCGTCTTCATACCTCTTCAGCATCGGTGGTCGTAATGCCTGAGGCAGACGAGGTTGATGTAGAGATACGCCCCGACGATCTCAAGATTGATACCTTTCGTGCGGGAGGAGCAGGTGGGCAGTATGTGAACAAGACTGAATCAGCCGTACGTATTACCCACCTTCCGACGGGTATTGTGGTTGCCTGTCAGGAGGAGCGATCGCAACTCCAGAACCGTGCGGCGGCTATGCGTATGTTACGGACAAAACTCCTTGATCTTCAGATCCAGAAGCAGATGGAGGATCAAACCTCTCTGAGACGGAGTGCTATTCGAACAGGAGATCGTTCGGAAAAGATTCGTACTTATAACTATCCCCAGAACCGTGTGACCGATCACCGGATCAATCTGACGCTCTACAAGCTGGATCAGATCATGGAAGGTGATTGTGATGAGCTTATTAATCAGCTTATTCTCAGTGAACAGGAAGAACTTCTCAAAAGCCTTGAGGTATAATGGTTGCTCGGGAGGTCTATCGAAAAGCCCTGGAGTCTTTGCGTAGGGCCGGGGTGATTGATCCTGATTTTTCTGCTCGTTATCTCCTGGCTCATGTTTTGGGAATAGAATCCAAGGAACTCTTCTTTCGTTGGGATGAGAAGCTTTCCTTTTTTCAACGTTTTCGTTTCTTTTCGCTGGTGAAAAAGCGAGGATCTCATGTTCCGTTGGCGTATCTGGTTGGGTATGCGGATTTTTATGGGAGGCGTTTTCGTGTTGTTCCTGGGGTGCTAGTTCCAAGACCGGATACTGAGCATATTCTCTATGCTGTTGAGGGGATGCAACGGAGGTTTGGTTCTATTCTTGATGTTGGGACAGGAAGTGGGGTATTGGCGATTTCGCTTGCTTTTCTTTTTCCTCAGGCTCAGGTGGTTGCCTGTGATGTAAGCTGGCGGGCGGTGACTCTCACCAGGAAAAATGCAAACCAACTTGGCTGTGCTCATCTCCAGGTGTTTCGGTGTGATTTTCTCCGTCATCCTCCGTCGGGAAGGTATGATCTCATTGTTTCAAATCCACCTTATATAGACCGGAGGGACGCTCACCTAATAGACAGGGCTGTACGGGAGTATGAACCAGAAAAGGCTCTCTTTGGTCCGAAGGGTGGGCTTGGGTTTTATGAGGCGCTGGCTCACTATGCTCGTGAGCATCTCGCTTTTGATGGCTATCTGGTGGTAGAGGTAGACCATAAATGGGAGACGGTGGGACAGATTTTTACTTCGGTCGGTCTTTGCTGGAAGGTAAGGTATGATTATCAGGAGATGCCGAGGGTGATGGTGGCCTGGTGGGAGAAGGGTTCTCGGACGAGCGCGTAGTCTCAAGAGAGTTTGTCCTCTAAAATGGCATTTTTTATACGTTTTCATTATAATGTTTGAGAAAAAGAAAAGGAGTCTCTCATGCGTTTTTGGTGGTTATCTTTTTTGCCCCTGGCTCTCTTTGCCAGGGGGGAGCTTGGTGTGTACAACCAGGTCTACGCCTATAATGGTGAGAGTGGGACGGCCTGGGAGGAAACACGAACAACGCTTACCTATTTTGAGAATGTTTTTGAACCGTACCTTGTCCTTGAACCTAACGAGAGGGTGCGATTTACCTGTGGTGTGGGGGTGGTGGTACCTTTTCAACAGGAGTATCCGATTTCGGATGTGTTTATTCGGGTGCAGACGAGGATAACGTTGACACCGTATATGTGGCTGTACCTTGGTTCGCTGGAGAAGGATCATCAGTTTATTGAACCGATGCTTGATCCCCTTACAGAGTTTATCCCACGGATACGGGTAATTTCGCTTTCACAGGTGCCGATTGATTATGAGGTTTTTCCGAAGGGGAGGTTTTCCCACGGTTTTTATGAGTATGGGGCACAGCTTCGGTGGCAGGATCGGTGGGTGAGAGGGGAGATCTACATGAACTGGCAGCTTGCGGATACCCCCGATCATCGAGAAAGGTTTGATGTAGGGCTGATCCAGGAGGGTATAGGGGTATTGCCGGTGTATGGGGCTTTTCACTACTGGCATAATGGGGGGCACGAACATGAGCATTTGGTTGGGATCACCGAAAACTATGTGGGGGCTGTGGGTTGGGAGTTTCCCCAGGTGGGAAAAAGGAGCGGTATATATTATTTGGTGTCGTATTTTTTGCCGGACAGGGATGAACGACCAGAGCTGAATGTTTTTGGACAGGCGTTGTATACCCGGTGGGAGTTTGCTCTCGGAAACTGGAGGTTTATTCCTCATGTGTTTATGACGAGTAGCTGGATAAGCGAAAAAGAACAGTTTATCTCTATCGAAGGAGATCCCTTCTATCGGGTACCTTTTTATGCGGGGCTTAATCTTCGGTATGAACAGGAGATTGCCCCTGGTACAGTCTTGCAGGTAGGGTTTGTCAATGGGGTGTTTCTCCCCAATACGAGGGATCCCTATGATTGGAAGATGATCCGTTATGACCAGTTGATTCGGGCTGACTTGAGGTATACCTTTGCGAGCTGGGAGTAGGGGAGAAGGAGGCAGGTATGGTGAGGAAGGTAGAGATTCTCCGTTATAAGTCCTTAAAGTATGAACAGGTTTTCCTTTCACCATTTGCTATCCTTATTGGTCCGAATGGAAGTGGAAAAAGTACTTTTCTTGATACTTTTTCTCTTATAAAGGATATTTTCGATGCAGACATTGAGCAGGCTATTTACAAGAGATGTAAGGCTCCTGATGAACTTTTGTGGGGGAGAGAAGGGGAGGACTTTCAGCTTGCTTTTGAACTTCAGATTCCAGAGGAAATCAAGGCTAAGCTCAAGGAGCCTGAGTATGGATATGTGCGTTATGAGATAGCGATAAGAGTTTTTCCTGAGTTAAAGATTGAAAGAGAGAATTTGTATTTGAAGAAAGAACCAAACACAGAAAAGGAGAAAGAGTCCTTATTGTTTCCTGAACAAGAAGTAGAGGTTCCAGAAAACATTGTACTGTTACCCCAGAATCACTTACCCCAGGGTTCTCAAAGGATCATTTCAAGACAAGCGACGGGAAAAGCTTATTTTGAGTCGGAAAACACAGGGTGGAATATCACCTATACTCTTCGTTTGCTCAGATCCTCCCTTTCAAGTGTTCCGGAAGACGAGGAAAAGTTTCCGGTAGCTTTATGGCTGAGGGATTTTTTTCTTGAGGGGGTGAAATACATTCACTTGAATAATGAGAATATGCGTCGTCCCTGTCCAGCTTATGGAGATCTTACCTTTTCTCATGATGGATCAAATCTTCCGAGGATTGTGAAAAAGCTACAGGAGGATCCATCTGGTTTGTATCAACAGTGGTTTGAACATGTTCAGACTACCTTGACAGATATTGAAAAAATTGAGGTGGCAGAACGGGAAGAGGATCGTTCGTTATTTTTGAGATTGCGTTATAGAAATATTGGGGATGTGCCTTCGTGGGGACTTTCTGATGGCACTCTTCGTCTCCTTGCGCAAACGCTTATTCCCTATCTTCCACAAAAAAACCTCATTTACATGATTGAAGAGCCCGAAAATGGTCTTCATCCTCTTGCCATTGAAACAGTTTTCAATTCTCTTTCTTCAGCTTATAATAATCAAATTCTTGTTGCTACTCATTCGCCTCTTTTTCTTCAGCTGGCTGATCTCGGGCAGATTCTTTGTTTTGCGAAAACAGAGACAGGGGTAGTGGATATTATTCAAGGAGACAAACATCCACGCTTAAAACAATTAAAAGGTACTTCTTTTGATTTGGCTGTACTTTATGCTTCAGGGGTATTGCAATGACTCGAAACTCTTTTCAAAAGGATCTGATTGTGTTGGTGGCGGACGCAGATGCAGAACAACTTATGCAGGTTCTTTTGGATCGTGCCCCTCAGTTTTTCGGCATAAGGAAAATAAACTATGATATTAAGCGTCATAGTAATAGGGATAATGGAGTTTACAATAATGCAGAAGAGTTTTTGCGTTTATTTCTACGCGATTACCAGTATGCTCTCGTTGTTTTTGATCTGGAGGGAAGTGGTCAGGAGAAAAAAGACTGGACTCAGGTGGCGAAAGAGGTAAGAGAAAGACTTTGTTTAAATGGATGGAAAGAAAGAGCAGAGGTTGTTGTTTTTTCTCCAGAGGTAGAGATATGGTTGTGGTCAAAATATTCCCTGGAAATCATTGAGGACATTGTAAGGTGGGAATTGCCAGTATCCATCAAAGAATTTTTAGAAGAAAAGGGTTTCTGGGAAAAAAGTGCCCTGAAGCCTTTCAGACCAAAAGAGGCTTTAGAAAAGGTTTTGTATGAGGTTCGGTATCCTCGTACACAGGCTTTGTATGGAAAAGTTGTCCAGCAAATGCCTGTAGAGATTGTGAAGGAGTGTCAAGACAGGGCGTTTCAACGGTTGGTTGAAACGTTCTATAAATGGTTTACATAAGGAGAGATATCTATGCTGGGGCTTTTTGCGATGATTTTTTTTCCGCAGCTTTTGCTGGTGGATAGGATTCACGAGACGGTTTCTTCGACGAACGCTTACGAGATAGTATGGCATAGCTCGGGGCTTTTTACCTATGGAGCCCATACCAATACCTTTCATCTTCGGTATGGGTATGTGAAGGTAGAGCAGGATAGGGGACCATGGCTGTGGTGGTTAACCCTTCGTGGGTATGCTGATACCCATATTCCTGAGACGAATTACGGATACGCACTTGCCAATCTCTCCCTCTATGACTATGGTGTAGAGGTAGAGCGATGGGGTTGGTTTTTGAGTTTTCGAGGAGCTGCAGTTCCCAGGTGGAATCAGCAGTCGTTTTTGCTTGTGCCGTTTGGGACGAGACGGGAGAATCCGGGAGAGTTTGATGCCTCCTCATGGTATCTTGAAGAGCCGGTGAATGCGGCAGGGATCCGCCTGGGATGGAAGAGTCAAAACCTCTATCTCTCGTACTCGCAGGCGGACTACCGACATCTTATTCCTATGGGTATCACCGGGCATGTGTTTCTCCCATGGTTTCAGTGGCGAAATACCCTGATCGTTTACAACGGTGAGCCAGAAACCTACCATATCAATGATTATCATGTAAAATACCAATCCAGCCTTTCCACAGCGGTGAAAACCTCTTTTGCGGTGTTTTTCTTTTTGGCTGAGGGGCACTACCTTCAGCAAGAGGATCGTGTTGGGGTGAGAGTGGAGGAGGCAATTCGACTGGGACAGGTGCAGGTTGGATGGAGACAGATCTGGTGGCAGGATCTGGGCTGGAATATTGAGGGGAGTGTGATGTATCTTCTTCCCGGGGAGGAACTGGCTCTGGGTCTCCAGGCTTCAACCGAAGGAAAAATTTATATTGGTGCCAGGGTTGATTTCTAAGACAAAAGAGGGTAAACTCTTATGAAGTTTTTTTGGAAAGGATGGTTTTTATGAAGCGAAAAGTATTACTGGTTTTGTTACTGGTCTTTGGGTTGAGTTATGGAGAGGCTACAATACTCTCTCCTCTCCCTATGAAGTATGGGGAGAGACTTTCTTTTCGGATTTATATCCTGGGGCAGTATGTAGGCAACCATTTCATGCATATATCAAGACAGACGAATATCTCGGGAGTGACCTATCCGATTGTATTTGGTCGGACGTTGACGAGGGAAGATTTGAAGCATCTCTATGATATGGACGATAGGGATTGGACGATTTTTGATACGACGACAATGTTTCCTCTGTATAATGAGCGAATTGTCAAAGAAGGGAAATGGGAGGACTTTGTAAAACAGGAGTTTGTTGCCAAGGAGCGTGCCTGTTACTATTATCATCGAACGCGTAACTATGAACGAAACGAGATGAGAGCGAAGTATCCCATTATGGATTATAACACGTTAATGCTGTATTTTCGGAGTCTGGATTATAATCAGATGAAACCAGATCAAGAGATACCTGTGAGTTATAAGCATCGTGATACGGCGTATGAGAGCACCTTTACCTATAAGAGAATAACCGTAACCTATAAAAAACAAAAGGTTCCTGCTATCCAGGTCAGGGAAAAGGGGGGACTTGGTATCTATTTTACGATGCTGGATGATGAACATCGTACCCCGTATGAGATTCGGCTTGCTGCCTTTTATATTGTTGGTTTTCGTTTTGTGGATTTGCGGGTGACCATAGAAAACTTTCAGCCAGGGACAACGAGCCTTTAACGTTTTTTCCAGTTTCCAGAGGAGATAACCGTCGTCGAAAAGCGATGGAGCTGTTTGTCATTCATGACGTAGCACCAGACGGAGAAAGGGGTGCCTTTGTCGGGATAGAAGGTGACCTCCTTTTTCTCGTAGAGTGTGTCTTCATCATCAGGATCGCATCCCTCGTAGTGATCCAGCTCAGCGAGAAGATCCTCGGTGACTTCATAGACCTCACCATAAATTCGCCCCTGGATTTCTGTGATACTGAGGGCAGGAAACCCTACATGGAGATCGTACAGGGTGCCTTTGACATATCCCGTGGCGATGAGAGGGGAGTCTTCTAAGAGGTGGTGAGACTCTTCACCTTTGAGAAGCGTGCCATAAACAAAAAGGTACATGGGATCTCCTATACTATCTTTTAAATAAGAGGGGGCATAGACCCACCGCTATTAGAACGTTTTTTACGTTCAATCTCAAGCTGCCTTTTGATCACCTTGAGGCTGTTTTCCAGAGCGCCAATATCTTTGCAGATGATTTTGTTGTCCATGATTTGTATGGTTTTGTCCTCATCCATGAGTTTTTTGAGATGAAGTCTACCTTCCTGAGCGGAGAAACCGACGAATTTGATGACCTCATCGGGACCAAAGTCAAAAGTGTGGGATACTCCAGAGCGAATAGGTATGCGAGCTTTTTGGAGCTGGGTATAGAGGGCATCATAGATTTTGCCCACAGGATTGGGGATAAGACTGTTGGAGAGTTGCTTGTAGATAATCCAGATGCGTTCACTGAGGAGTTCAATGATCTTGGTGGCAATCTCAGGATGTGCCTGTACCGTAGGCTCAAAATTCGCCCGGTTGATAGCCATGAGCTTTGTCGGTCCAAAGGCTATCGCACTGGCGCTTCTGGGTTTGTTGTCGAGGAGGGCCATTTCTCCGAAGATATCGCCCTTTTTGAGGACGGCGAGCAGAACCTCGTTGTTTCCAACGAGCTTGGTGATTTTGACCTTGCCTTCCTGAATAATGTAGAGCTCATTGCCTGGTTCGTGTTCGAGGAAGATAATCTGACCATCCTCATAAACAGAGTAAAAGTTTTCTTTTTGAGGTTGAAGTTTCTCTGGGGATGGATTGATTTTGGCGAGTTTTATCTTGGCTTGATTGACATATCCGCCGTCGGGGCAGTACTTGATGTAACGGAGGTAGGCATAGGCTGCCTGGATGAGGAGCTGGTTGGAGAAAAAGTACTCTCCTATCGCAAAAAGATGGGAGGGGTCTTCTTCCAGCGAATTCTTAAAGTGAAGTTGGGTGAGCTGAGAATCATAGTAGCGTAGTTGTTTGCCGAAATACCGGAGAATCTTCATAGCGATAGCCGTGTTTTTTTGGATGAGTTCTCCGAATTGCTCGCGTTTGACCACAATACAGGAAACATCTTCAAGTGCCTGGACGGTTTCTATACGGGGGCGTCGGGACATACAGGAGAGAACGCCAAAAAAGTCTCCTGTCCCCAGAACGGTACCCTGTTCTTCTTCCTGGACGACGGAAACGGAACGGTATTCGACGACTTTTCCCTGACGAATGATATAAAACTCATCGCTTTTTTCTTCGTCTTCGACAATGATATAGCTACCCTTTTTGTAGTTGGCTACCTGAAACGCAACGCTTTCTGGCATTTATAGAACTACCCCTTAATTATATTTCGGCTTTTTTGGGCTAAGTCTTAAGTGTTTTGAGGGATATGTTGGCTAATGGTGGTGTCCCAGGTGGGGATAGCCGAGCTCTCTTAGAGCCGGATCTCTGGTAAATGCTTCAAGAATTCGTTCCATGTGGTCGCTTCCGTACCTTTCCAGCAGGGTGTTGGCAAGAACGGGCGCTACGGCAGATTCGATGACGATACTGGCAGCAAAGACGGCGGTGACATCGGAGCGTTCTTTGACAGAGAGGGCTTTTTCTTTGGTGTGAACATGAACGGTGTGTAGGGGAGACATCTGGGTGGGGATAGGCTTCATCACGCTACGGAAGACAATGGGATTGCCGTTAGTCATACCGCCCTCTATCCCCCCGGCATAGTTGGTCTGGCGGTAGTAGCCTTCTTTTCCGTAGTAGATGGCATCCATGGCATCTTTGCCAGGGCGGTTGGCATACTCAAACCCCAGTCCGAACTCAATACCCTTGATGGCCTGAACGCTCAAAACAGCGGCGGCGATCCGGGCGTCGAGTTTTTGTTCAGCGGTTTGGTAGGAACCGAGCATAGGGGGAACAGGGTGGATGATGGTCTCTATGATGCCCCCGAGGGTGAACCCCTCTCGCATGGCTTTCTCAATGAGCTGGGTGAGAGCCTCATCATCAGAGGGATTTCCGAGCCACCGGAAGGGAGAGTTTTGGGTGAGATGACGAAGCTCGGTGAGACTTTCTGTTTTTCCTGAGGGGATGATACCACCCCAGTTGACGATGTGGGAAAACATGTCTATCTTAAAGGCCCGGAGAAACAGTTTGACTAGTGCTCCGGCAGCTACTCGTGCGGCGGTTTCTCGGGCACTGGCACGCTCGAGAACCTTGCGAGCATCGTCGAGGTGACCGTATTTGTACATTCCGATGAGGTCAGCGTGGCCTGGTCTGGGGGTGAGGATGGGTTCTGTTTTTTTGTCTTTCCAGTTTTCCCAGTCTTTGTTCCACACGGCGATCGTGATGGGGGAGCCTGTGGTCTTGCCATGGATGACGCCGGTGAGGATATCGGCGGTGTCACTTTCTATCTTCATGCGACCGCCTCGTCCGAAACCACTTTGTCTGAGTTTGAGTTCCTGATTGATGAAATCAAGGTCTATCTCAAGCCCGGATGGGATGCCAGTAATGGTGGCGATGATGGCTCGACCGTGCGACTCTCCGGATGTGGTGATATGAATCATAGGCACCTCACTTTGTGTTTTTTAGAGGAGAAGCTCAACAGCGCTTCCCGGAGTTTCCCAGAGGACAAGTCGGACGAGGCGGAGGTTTTTCTGGGCGAGGGGAAGCTGGAGGGTATTGGCTATCCAGGTAACCAGGTTTTCTGCGGTGGAAAGTGGAACGATATCGTTCAGGTAGGCGTGGTCAAGTTTCTGGATGATATATTCAGAGACGATCTGCTTGAGTTCGGCAAAATCACAGACCATCCCCGTTGTTTCGTCCTTTGGACCTTCGACAGTAACCTGAAGCTTGTAGGTATGACCGTGGAGGTGTTCGCATTTGCCATTGTAGTTGATGAGATTGTGTGCAGCGTCAAAGGTGAATTCTTTTATGAGTCGGTAGGTCATGGTTTTACCTCTTGTTTTGTTTGGGTTTCGTAGGCGAGGATTGCCAGGATGGTTTTGCTATCTTCAATGAGGCCTGTGCGGATGGCTTCTTTTGCCTCAGGGAGGGAAAGGGTTTCGGTGAGGATGAATTCGTCCTCGTCGGCTTCGAGAGGGGCTGGTGTGAGGTTTCTCGCTACATAGGTGTGAATCTTCTCGGTGCTGTAGCCAGGACAGGCGTAGTAGGAGAGGAGGTATTCGATATCGCTACTATCATAGCCGGTTTCTTCTCTGAGTTCCCGGCGAACGGTCTCGAGGGGAGTTTCCCCGTTGTCAATCTTGCCAGCGGGGATTTCGAGCAGTATCTTCCCGGGGGCGTAACGGTACTGCCTGATGAAAACAATCTTGTCATCCATAATGGGGAGGATGGCAACGGCATCCGGGTATTTTACATAATCTCTATATCCTTTTTTGCCGTTTGGGAACACAACCTCATCACGCCAGAAGGAAAAGGATTTTCCCTGGTGAAGACACTGGCTGGTGAGGGTGGCTTCTTTGAGTTTATTTAAGGGAGGCTTGCTGGATTTCATGGTCGAAACTCTCCTTGCTGACATTGTGGATAGGGGTGGGATAGTTGCCATCGAAACATGCACGGCAGAAGAGGTCTTTGTTGATGAGCGATGGAGGGAAAAGTCCATCAATACTCACATAGCCAACAGAGTTAACCCCGATATAACGAGCAATTTCCTCGATGGTTTGAAGTTTGTTGGCCAGGAGTTCCTCGGGTCGTGAGAAGTCGATACCGTAGAAGCAGGGGTGTTTGACAGGGGGAGAGGCAACCCGAAAATGCACCTCTCGAGGATGGAGATCCTTGATGATCTGGATGATTTTTCGTGAGGTGGTGCCACGAACGATAGAATCATCAATAATGATGATACGCTTGTCTGTGATCATCTCTGGGACGGGCATAAACTTCATTCGTACTCCAAAATCGCGGATGCCTTGAGATGGTTCGATAAATGTTCGGCCAACATAGTGACTGCGGATAAGCCCAAGTGCCATCGGGATGCCAGACTCATGGGCATATCCCAGGGCAGAGACAATACCCGAGTCAGGAACAGGAATCACATAATCGGCTTCTACGGGGAATTCTCTGGCGAGCTGGCGGCCTATTTCGTAGCGGTATTCATACACGCTGGTGTCAAACACTCGAGAAGAAGGCTTGGCAAAATAGATGAGTTCAAAAATACATTGACGGGTTTTGGGTTGAGGGGAAAGAATGGGTAGAGATTCCAGACCAGAGGAGGTGACAACCACCATTTCATTGGGTTGAATCTCTCTCTGTCGGACCGCACCAACAATACTGAAGGCAGTATCTTCAGAGGAAAAGACATACGTTTGTGTGGCAGGAGTAAGGGTTTCCTCACGACTCCCAAGTGAAAGGGGACGAAATCCCATCGGGTCGCGTGCCGCAATGAGAGTGTCTCGGTTCATCACCAGAACGGCAAAGGCACCCTCAAGCTGTGAAAGAGCCCATCGTGTTGATTCGACAATATCTTCATAAGGGGCTCGAGCAATAAGGTGGAGGATGACTTCGCTGTCGCTTGTGGTTGAGAAAGTTTGTCCTTCTTTCATTAAACGCTGACGGATAGCAGTGGCATTGGTGAGATTACCATTATGAGCGAGAGCAATAGGTCCTTTTGTTGTCATGGCGGAGAGTGGCTGAGTGTTGACGAGAGTGGGGGAGCCTGTGGTGGAGTATCTCACATGCCCGATGGCCTGACTCCCTTTGAGGTAGTTGAGTTTCTCCTCATCAAAGAATTCAGAAACCTTTCCGAGCCCTATCTGCTTGTAGAGGGAAGTTTGGTCAGAACTGATGATGCCACAGGATTCCTGTCCTCGATGTTGGAGAAAATGGAGTCCCAGGTAAACGTACTGTGCCGCCTCTTTTTGACCATAGATGCCAAAGATTCCGCATTCTTCCCGGATCATGAGAACTCCTCTTTGAAAAGGATGGTTATAGTGTAAGGAGAAAACGGAAATATCTCAAATCTTTTGGTCTGTTGTTTTTTTGAAAAGATGTTTCAGAGGGAAGGTGTATCGAAATACTCTGTTTGTTCCCCTCTCATATCAGAAGAGACTTGTTGTATTTTTTGAGGCCCTTTCTGATATGGCTCTTTCTCTGTTACAGTTCAACCAACCCAAAAATAAGCAAAAGGGACACAAAAAACTGAAACATGGTTATAGCTTCAGATAAAGATTTCTTCCCTTCCCAGGGTGCACGGGTTAACTGCCCAGGATATCCCTTGCCAGAACGGGCTATGACTTTTTTACAGTCACCCTTCTCTCTAAAAAAAACTGCAAAAACGTAATAGCCTTCTCTTGCCTAGGGTTTTGGAAGAGGTCTTCCTTTATAATTCGTGCAAAGGTCTCTTTTTTGTATTCGAACCTTTGACAAAAACGAGAAATCCCCCTATAATATGAAGTCAGCAAAAGGAGGAGTCCTTGGACAGGCCGCTTGTTTCCGTGATTATCCCGCTCAAGGCGTTTAATCACTACATTCGTGAGGCGATCCCTCACTATGAGAAGCTCCACTACCCAAACTTTGAGCTTATCATTCTCCCAGATGGAGAAGAATCTGAAGTCCTGTCTGCGAGGCTGAGTATACGGATTGTTCCTTCTGGTCCTGTAGGTCCAGCAGAAAAACGCGATATGGGGGCAAAATTGGCCAGGGGAACTATTCTTGCCTTTACGGATGATGATGCTTATCCCGATCCCCTTTGGCTTGACAAGGCGGTAGAGCTTCTTTGTTCTTCGGAGGATATCGGGGCTGTTGGTGGACCGGGTGTTACTCCTCTCCATGATAGTTTCTGGCAGCGGATTTCTGGCAATGTCTACGCCTCTCTCTGGATGAGCGGAGGTTATCGTAAACGCTATATACCCGTGGGCAAGATCCACGAGGACTACGATCTCCCTTCGGTCAATCTCATTGTCAAACGAGAGATCTTTGAGAGGGTGGGTGGTTTTGATTCTACCTATTATCCTGGAGAGGATACCAAGCTGTGTTTGGCTATCAAAAATCTGGGATATCGTATCCTGTATAGCCCTGAGATCATGGTATGGCATCATCGACGCAGTCTCTGGCCAACTCATTTCAAACAGATTGCTAATTATGCCCTCCATAGAGGTTTTTTTGTCAAACACTATCCCCAGACTTCGCTCAAGCTTTCGTATGTTCTTCCCTCTCTTTTTCTTCTTGGGGTAACGACGGGGTGGGTGTTTGGCTTGTTTTTTCCTGTTCTGTGGTTTGTTTATGGAGGGGTACTTGCCCTGTATTTTGCTGGGGCGATTCTTTTTTCTGCAGGGGGGCATTTTGAAAGACTTTTCACCGTGCTGGCTATTTTTGTTTCCCATCTCACCTATGGCTGGTTTTTTATCCGGGGACTTTTTACCAAAGAACTGAAGAGGTAGTTTATGAGAATATGTGTAACCTATCCCCCACTGGAAAGTACCAAAGGTGTGCCGCTTTTGTCACAGAACCGACAGTTTCAGTGGTTTAACAATCCGACGTTTATCTATCCTGTGGTGCCTGCGAGTGCAGCCACACTCCTCAAATCGAGGGGCTATGATGTGCTCTGGCTGGATGGGATAGCGGAAGGACTGAGCCTCGATGCGTGGTTTGATTTTCTCAAGCGATCTGAGATAACCCTGGTAGCTATGGAAACCAAAACCCCCGTGGTAAAAAAGCACTGGCAGATTATCCATCGGTTGAAGGCGGAGATGCCCGAGGTAACCGTTGTTCTCATGGGGGATCATGTGACTGCCCTTCCCGAAGAAACCCTGCAGGCTTGCCCGGTGGATTATGTGCTCACGGGGGGGGATTATGATTTTCTCCTCCTCAATCTGGTAGATTTTCTCTCAGGCAAGGTCAAAAGCCTTGAACCAGGTTTTTTCTATCGAGAAGGGGGAAAGATCGTCTCAACAGGTCCCTTTCAGCGCAAGTATGATCTCTCAACACTCCCCTGGATTGACAGGGATCTCACTCATTGGGAAAACTATGCCTATCATAATGGTAACTACAAGTATACACCCGGCACCTATATCATGGCAGGACGGGACTGCTGGTACCATCAATGTACCTTTTGTTCCTGGACGACGATCTACCCTACCTTTAACAAGCGTCCGGTGGAGGATGTGCTTGACGAGATAGGGATGTTGATTGAGAAGTACCATGTGCGTGAGATTATGGATGATACGGGTACCTTTCCTGTGGGAGAGTGGCTGGAGAGCTTCTGTGAGGGGATGATCCGCCGCGGTTACCACAAAAAGGTCACGATGGATTGTAACATGCGCCTGGGCAAGGCTCTCACCTATGATCAGATGAAGCTCATGAAAAAGGCGAATTTTCGACTGGTGCTTGTCGGGATAGAATCTGCCAATCAGGCAACACTTGACCGGGTCAAAAAGGGAGAAACCATCGAGGAAATGGTTGCCAATGTAAAACTCATGCGCAAGGCTGGTCTCTACCCTCACATCACCATCATGTTTGGTTATCCCTGGGAGACAGAGGAGGATGCCAAACGGACACTGGCTCTCGGAAGAGAGCTTCTCATCAAAAACTATGCCTACACCATGCAGGCAACGGTGGTTGTTCCTTATCCTGGGACACCGCTTTTTGAGGAGTGTAAACGTAACGGGTGGCTGGTGAGTGAGGACTGGGATAGGTATGACATGCGAGAGCCTATGATGAAGACACCGATGACAGAGGAGGTATTGATGAAATATGTTCAGGGGCTGTATTCTGTAGCGTTTCATCCAGGTTTTCTGGTACGGAAGTTTCTCTCTATCAGGGATATTGAGGATGTGAAGTACTTCTGGCGTGCAGGGATGAAGGTGTTGGGGCATATTCTGGATTTTGGAGAGAAAAAATGAGTCAGTGGCCGCTTGTGTCGGTAATAATTACCACAAAAAATGAAGAACGTGTGATAGAGGATTGTTTACGAAGTATCAAAGAACAAACTTATTCAAATATCGAGGTTATTGTTGTAGATAATACCTCCACTGATAGAACCAAAGAGCTAGCTCGCAAATATACCGACAAAGTGTACGATAAAGGACCAGAACGATCAGCACAGAGAAATTATGGTATGATCAATGTTGCTTCTGGTGAGTATGTTATGTATATAGATGCTGATATGCTTTTATCACCTTCGTTAATTGAAGGTTGTGTAAAAACTATCTCTCAACAGAATGGAGTTGTAGGACTTCATATACCAGAAGTTATTCTTGGGAAAAGTTTTTTTAGTAAAGTTAGAAGGTTTGAGAGAGAGTTTTATAACGGAACTGTAATAGATGCAGCAAGATTTTTTGTAAGGGGGGAATTTTGTAAGATAGGTGGTTTTGATCCTGATTTATGTGGTCCAGAAGACTGGGATTTAGATAAAAAAATGAAAAAAATGGGAAAAATTGTTTTATTATCATACCCAGAAAACAATTTATCTGGCATGGTTTTTTCCTTTGTAAGAGAAAAAGGCATAAGAAGAATACCTCGAAATGCTTGTATATTTCACAACGAATCTGAATTTAGTTTGCGAAAATATCTTGCTAAAAAAAACTACTATGTAAAGAGTTTTCATACCTATGTTGAAAAATGGGGTAAAAATGATCAAGACATCAAAAAACAACTAGGTTTTTTTTATCGATATTTTGGTGTTTTTTTTGAGAAAGGTAAATGGGTGAGATTGCTGTTGCACCCTTTTCTAACCATAGGAATGTTTTTTTTAAGAGGTCTTGTTGGGAGTGTATTTATTTTAGAAACTTTAAGGTCTAGAAAAGTTTAGGAGGAAATTTATGAAACATGTATTGCTTCTTTCTCCCACCTTTCCACCTGATGTTGGGGGAGGGGAGACGCACATGGCTGATTTATTACGAGAATTTGAAAAATCTGGACAGTATAGGGTTACAATAGCGACACACAAGCCTATTGTGACAAAAGGTGTGAAAAAATATATCAAAAAAGAAAAAAGAGGTCCTGTTACGATTTATAGGTTTTGGTGGTTTGGCGGAGTCTGGCATATTTTTGAAAAATATCCACTCATTCAATTTCTTTATACTGTTCCTTATTTGCTCATACGCAGTTTGTTGGTATGTTTGTTGAGAGAAGGCCGTCCAGATGTTATCCATGCGAATGGTTTTAGTTGCGTTGTTATTGGTGTGGTGTTGAAGCGTATTTTTAACAGCAAGTTAATAGCCAGCACCCATGCTGTCTATGAAAAACCAAAAACCAGTTTCGTGGCACGCTTTATGAAAAAGGTCTTTGCCAGTGTTGATAAAATTCTGTGTTTATCAGATGCCTCGGTGAAAGAGTTGCAAAATTGGGGTATTCCATCCAATAAGATTTTTCGTTTTCGCTACTGGATCCAACTTGAAAAATTTATTCCTTACCCAAAGAAGAAGCTAGGCGTTTACTAGGAGCTGGTGAAAAGGATTTTATCGTGCTTTTTGTGGGAAGAATGTTAAAGATTAAAGGGATGGAACTTTTGGTTCATGTTGCACGTTTATGTCAGGAATATAAAGAGATGGTTTTTTGGTTTGTAGGTGTGGGGCTAGATGAAGATATTGTGGCAAAATGTAATCTACCCAATGTAAAGTTTTGGGGAAAACAGGATAATCACGAACTGTATAAATTTTACTCTGCAGCGGATATCTTTTGTATTCCTTCACTTTATGAAGAGGGTTTTGGGAGGGTGATTTTGGAGGCTCTGGCCTGTGGGACTCCTGTTATAGGAAGTAAGAAAGGTGGTATACCTGAGGTGGTTATACCAGAGGTAGGAATGGTAGTAAATCCAACCGATAAAGATTTTTTTGATGCTATTATGTTTTTAAAAAATCATCCTGATACACTAGAAAACATGCGCAGGGCGAGTAGACCATATGTCGAAAATTTTTACTCGGAGAGGAATTTTCAGAAAATATTGGAAGCATACGAGGAAAATTAAAAAGAGTATATTTTTCTTTTAAAAATTATGTACTCACGGCATCTTGTTGGATATAAGACACGATAATAGTGAGCAGATAATATAGAAAGTCATGGGGTGCATAAAAATGTTTTTAGCTTCATAAGTTACCTTTTGACGTTTCCTCTTTCCCTAATAAGGTATTTTTGCATCACTCCAGATGTAAAATTCATCAAAAATTCCACAGGCGTTATGGTACATATTGGCTGGATAGGCACTTTGGAGAAAATGTTCAGCGCCACTCATTCTAATCGCAAGATATTTCTGGAGAGGAATATCTTGAGGAATAGGAGTCGTCGTTGAGGCTACTTCCCTATTGTTGATATAAAGAATAAAACTCTTGCCACCGGGAAGTTTTTGAGCTTGATCCCAGACAAGAGGAAAAGAAAGCCACTGTCCCTTTTCAAAAGAGTATTTTCCATCGATGGAAAGCCACTTGTTTTCCTCCCACTGGAGACTTTGACCAAAATTAATGGGATTCCACATATGGGCTGCCCATTTTCCTGTCCAGCCACTAAATCCAATTTCTATTATAAACCCTTTGTTAAAGGCTGTGTTTTTCCATGGATATTGCATCTGGGGGTTGTCTGCCGAAAAGATAATGAAGAGCGCACGAATCACTGCTATCCCAGTCTACAGGGAAAAAGAGAAATTCTATAGTGCCTTGTTTGGTGGTGAGTCCATTGACAGGCAAAAAAACTTGATCCTATGTTGAACGATTGGCATCAAAACCATTTCTGTCGTGGAAACCTCTTATCATCATGCCCATCCCTTTATACCCGGGGACAAAACTTATTTCATCATAAGGAGACCTGTTAAACCTATAGATAATTTCCCCTTTTTCAAGGATCTCTGCTTCACTTTCAAAACCACAATAGAGAAGCGGTGTTTTTGTCTGAGCGAGCATAAAAGGCAAACTCATGGTTTTCCAAAACTGGAAAAAAAGAGAGAAGTAGGGTATAATAAAGGACTAACTTTAAAATATCGGCGAGAGGATTTTGTGTGAAGAAAACGGTTTTGTGTTTTGAAAATGCCACATGGGGAGAAAAAGCCTTAAGTGGTGGAGATATCCGATTTATTGAAATTTTTAGACGTTTACGATCTTATTATGATGTGACTGTATTTACGAATCCCGCGGGAAAAAGAGCCCATGAGTATCTTGAGTCCAGGAGTTTGTTTACTTTTTATTGTACTTTTGATTGGTTTGATGTTTTGGGGATATATATTTCCTATCTTCTGAGAACAATCTCTGCATGTTTTTTTCTTTTAAAACATGCGAAAAAATATGATGTGTTTTATGCTACGTCAGATTTTTTTCCTGATGTTCTTCCTTGTTTTTTATGGAAAACAAAAAAGCAAAGATGGGTTCAACTCATACATCATCTTTACCCTCCACCAACGAAGCGTCCAGGAAATTTTTTAAGAAACTTTATCGGTTATCTTATGCAACGCTTTTCTTTCGCCTTGATTAGAAAAAAAGCCGATAAAATTATTGTTGTAAATGAAGTAGTGAAAGAGGCTCTTCTCGATTTACATTTTTCACCTGAAAAGATTTTTCTTAGTTCAAATGGGCTTACTCTCGAGTCTTATTCGTTACAAAAACCTCCAGAAAAACGTTTTGATTTATGTATGGTTGGCAGATTTGCTCCGAGTAAAGGACATAGAGATCTTTTGTCGATTTATCATTATATGAAACATAGACCAACTTTAGTGTTAGTAGGCGGTGGGGATACAACCTATATTGACTCTTTTTTGAATGCTGTAGAACAAGAAGGTCTTTCTGATGTCATTCATTATCTAGGACAAGTGCCTGAGAAAGAAAAAATTGAGCTGCTTTTTTCGAGTAAGATTTTTGTATTGCCTTCCCATGAAGAGGGATGGGGGATAGTTATAGCCGAAGCAATGGCGGCAGGTCTTCCGATTGTGGTTTGGAATCTTCCTATCTATGCTTTTGTTTTTGAGGATAAAATTATTAAAGTTCCGGAAAATGATTATGAGGCTTTTGCTCGGGCTATTGATGATTTGTTAGATGATGAAGTAAAAAGAAAGTGTCTGGGAGAAGAGGGACGAGAGTTTGTGAAACGCTATGATTGGTCAGAAGTAGCACAAAGGGAACAACTTGTTATCGAAGGAGTAGACTGATGAGAGAATAGAGGATAGAGACTTTTAACAGAGAAAGATATGCCACTGACAAGGATATGGATCTGGAAGAGCACTGGGTACGTTATCAGGAGATTTTGAAACTTTTAAAAAAATACCTACCCAATGAATCCGTGGAGATACTTGATGTGGGGTGTGGACCGGGGCAGCTTGGGAAACTGATTCTCAAAGAGGGCTATAAAAATGTATGGGGAATTGATATTTCTGATGAGTCTCTTCGTCTAGCAGAACAAAAAGGCTTAAAAACAAAAAAGGTAAACTTAGAAGAAAATTTTCCCTTTGGTGAGAATATCTTTGATTGTGTGATTGCAAGTGAGGTTATAGAACATATCTATGATACAGAGCACTTTCTTGACGAGATCAAACGAATTTTGAAACCATCGGGTATACTTATTATTACAACGCCTAACGTGGCTTCCTTGGGTCGACGCCTTATGCTTTTGGTTGGGAAAAACCCCATCCTGGAATACAAACTCTCTGGAGGAGCTGGTCATATTCGATACTTTACTTTTCGTGATATGGCTCATTTGCTTCGAGAAAAGGGTTTCATATTGGTTGAACAAAAAAGTGATACCATAAATATTTTGCCTTCTGGAAAATTTTCTCAGAGATGGTTGGCAAAAATATACCCTACTCTTGGACGATGTATTCTCTCTGTAGCAAGAAAATGAAATCATACTACATCCTCTAAGAAAATAATACTACTAAGGAAAATAATACTACTAAGAAACGTTAAAACAAAACTCTCGCCCAATGCTTGACTTTTTTCTCTCCCAACTTTATACTATATCTTGTCCAAATTTAGGGGGCATTTCACCTCCCTTATTCGCTTTCCCAGAGTATATGTAGAGACCTTTGCATGAATCACAACCAAGGAAAAAAACCTCTTCTAAAATTTTGGGTACGAGAATGCTATTGTATTTTTGCAGTGTGTTGGAGCGAAGGGGAAATACAAATAAGGTAATAGTGTAACTATTGTGTAAATAAAAACGTTATTCAAGGGCAAATCATTGGAAAATACGAAAATACGCTATTACGTTGTTTCAGTTTTTTGTGGTCTTTTTTGGTGAGGTTTGGGTTTTTGGGCTGAAAGAAAGAAACGGTCATTTGTGCAAAGATCTCAGTGCACCAAAAAACGTCCACCGAAGCTTAGAAGGCATCCATCTCCTTTGTGTTGGGAGCACAGAGTTACAGGGAAATGAATGGGGGTAAACCCCTCTATCCTAAGAGGCTATTGTAGAACTCGACACTCTTGGTATGAAGATAACGGCGCTCATCAAAGAGGTACTGGAGCTTGGCGAGCAGAACGAGGAGGCAGCCTTCCTTGAGGTTGGCTTCGCAGCTTGCGAGAAGGGTTTGTTGATGAACAAGCTGGCGGTTGGGATCGAGGTAGTCTGAGACATACAGGATCCACCCCAGTGGCCCATAATCTGGATGGCCGGTACTGTGATGATTGATGACAAACAGGATCTCTTCGTCCTCTATACCGTATTGGGTACGTGCGATAAAGGCGCTCACACGGGCGTGAATAACTCCCTCGGCTTTGCTATCTTCTGGAGTGAGGAGATTTTGTTCATAGGCTATTTCCCGTTGTTTTTCGAGGGGATACGCTTTGCCGATATCGTGGAGTAAGGTGGCGAGGTATACTTTTTCTTCATCGACACGGTGAAGCTTTGCGAGGTGAAGGGCTACCTCAAGAGCCCCCACGGTGTGTTGCCAGCGTTTCGGTGGGAGTAGGGCGGCTATTTTTTCTTCCCAGGCTGCGTATTGTTTTCTCATGGTTTGTCTCCTGGCCAGAGGCCAAAAGCGAGATTGGTCTCAATGAAGGTTCTGGTGGTGTCTCGGACCGTGAGAGAGAGGGTGCGATTGGCCACATCGGATCTCAGAAGAGGGATGACGAGATTTCTTTTCTCGCCTGGGGCGAGCTGAGCCACACTATAGGTATAAAGAAAAGTGTTGGTCTCGGTGGTAATGGTGGCCTCCACGGTGAGATTGATGGCCTGTTGCTCTCCAATATTGCTCATTTCAAGCATGGGATAACTCTGAATGACACTATTGGTGAGCATCTCTATGACTGTTTCACCTGTGTCAAGGGTGGAGAGATTCGTATGAATCTGGAGGGTGAGTTTCTTGTAGAGCGTAGGTTGAAACACGAATACCGGTGGGAGATAGCCGCGCGTCGGAAGGGAGCGGGAGAAAACAACGGGGCGAGAAAGGGAAACCGATGATACCACGAGCTCAAGAGTTGTTCCACCGTCCTGGACGTTTTCCGTTGTCTGAATGGGAACGAAAATATTCGTGCTGGTATTTCTCGGGAGAGAAAAGAGATCTACCGAGACCGGTACAACCCATCCCAGGCTGTCTTTTATCTCGAGTTTGGCCTGTTGAAGGGGTCCCAGCCCATCGTTGGATATACTGAGCTGCAAGCTTGCCGTCATGAGTGGGCGAAGCTCCGGCGTGTTACCAAAAAGCGTCGCGCCTACCACGAGGTTTGGGGGGCGGTTTGACCACACCCAGAGGGAGACCTCCTGCCAGGGAGAGGTTCTCTGGCTCTCCTGGTCTTTTGCCCGCACCAGAAACGAGACGAGCATATCCCCTGGAGGGGAGAGATTGGAGATTTCAACCGTCCACAAGGATGAACCATTGATACTGATGTACTGGGGGGCGAGATTGGTTTGAACCCTTATCCAGGGATTGGTGAGATTCATAAATTCGAGGGTTGTACTGGTGGCTGCTCCCTGTCCCGTATTTTCTACACGAAGGAGGATATTTCCTGTTTCTTGAGAGAGGAGCACATTGGAGAGGGAGAGTTGGGGGGTTATGTTGATACTGAGGAGTGGTTTACTTGCTATATTTTGATACGTTTGAGGAGAAGAGAGGGCGTCGATATAGGCTTGTTTGTTTATCTTCATGGCGATATCGAGAGCTGTGGAGCCCGCTGGAATACCCATCGAGGGTTTGGTTGTTCGTACCTCGAGATCGGCATCGGCGTAGATGAGGTATTTTACCCCCATTTCAAACTGATAATAGGTATAGTAATGAAGGGCAGTCCAGCCGGCGAAATCCGTAGCGTTTATCGCAGCTCCCTGTTGAATGAGGTATTTTACGATATCGAGGTTTTTACTATAGGCGACAAAATGCAGTGGTGTGGCACCGTTTTTTTCTCGGGCTTCAAGATCGGCCCCTTTGTAAATGAGGTAGGCGACTATCTTGAGATCCCCTGCAATAACTGCCCAATGCAGGGGAGTACGTTTGTTAACATCCCTGTAAGAGACAGAGGCTTTTTTCTTTTCTATGGCATTTTGAACAGCCTCAAAATTTTTTTGGGAGATAGCCAGGAGTAGCTCGCGATTTGCGTCTGCATACAGACCCTGTCCTAAGAGAACTATCAAAATCAAAAAATAGATACGAGACATTCTTCGCCCCTTGAGAGGCTATATTATGCAGGTAAAAAACAAAAAAAGCAAATTTTGACCCCTGTTTATTCCTGCTGAAGGAGGAGGCGTCTCTCAGAGCTATACGATGAAGTCTCGATAAAGCGTTTTTTCTTTTGCTGGTAGAGACTCCTTCGAGAAGCGTCTTCCCTGCTCCAGGCACGGTAGAGATCGAGTTCAAACCAATCTCCATCCTCCACGGAATAAAAGAACTGGACGCTTTTTATCATAGCAAGGTAATACTCAGCCTTCTGAAACTGTTTTCTTGCTATCTCAAGGGTAAAAAGCTCATAGAGGGTGAGTTCATAGAGGTCTATGACAGGGTATTCAGACAGGATTTTGAGGAAGAGTTTGGCTGCCTCATCATAGGCTTCTTTTTGCTTGAGGAGTCTCCCCCACTGGTAGAGTCCACCGGGGACGAAAGGGCTCTCCGGATAGCGAGAGATGAGTGTATCGAATTTTTTGATAGCATCGTCGTTTTTTTGTTGAGCCATAAGGTTGAGAGCCTCTTCGTAGACGAGCTTGTCCTGTCCATAGTAACCGCTTTTTTGTACTATGAATTGATTGGCTTCCTTCTGGAAACGTCTCTCATCAAAATAGAAATAGAGCGCTATCCCACCACTTGCCCCAGAAAGCCCAAATCCCCAGAGGGCAAGATTGTCATAAAACATACTTACCTGCATATGTTTGACGGCATCTTCATAGCTTTGAGCGGTCTCGTATTTTCCGTATTCTATACCCCCCATAATGAGTCCGAGCCCACCTGCTAATAGTCCTGTGGTGGCTACTCCTGCGCTAAAGTAGAGGAAGGGTTTATGGGGATTGACTTTGGTGACGGAGAGGATATTACTCTGAAGGGTGAAGTGATAGATCCCCTGAGAGAGGTTCTCGACCTCGGTGGTGCGAAACCTCTGACCATTGATGAGAATGGCATCATACCCTGGTAACTGGAGATGGAAACTCTCACTCCGAAGTGTATAACTCAGATTGGTAATGCGACTTGAAATTTTGACGCTCGTTTCTATGGAAGCGTACCCTGGTTTGGCCAGCGTGAGAGTAAGCCTCGAAGCCTCATTGGTTATGAGGTAGGGGGTTCGTCCTACCTTCTGACCGTTGATGAAGACATCTGCCTGAAGGGGATCAGAGGAGATAAACACCCATCCCCAGCTACTTGCCCACCACAAGAAAAACAAAACTATCCATCGATACATACAAAACCTCCATTTATAGTATAACTCAAAAAAGAAAATATTACAACACTTGAGTTTTCCACCCCTTTTATACGATGATCAAGAGAGAAAAGTGAAATTTTTGACCGATAAAGAGGGAGCCACGCGAAAGTTTTTTTATTCCTCATTGACCGATGAAGAGTTGCTTATGTTGGTGTCAAAGGATAAAAGTGCAGAGAAAGAGTTTTATCACCGGTATCGTTATCGTATTCTCCGATGGATTGCTCCTTTTCATTACTGGGATAAGGATGATCTTTTTCAGGAGGCACTTATCGCCCTTTATGAGGCGATGAAGACCTATGATCCAGAGAGGCACACAGGTTTCAAAACCTATGCCAACGCCTGTATCAGAAATCGTATCGTGAGCTATATGAGGAAGTTTTCGACAACAGTGGATTACGTTGATCCAGAGGTTATGTCAGAGCTTCCCGAAGAGGGTTCTCTCAAAGGGATAGAGGAGAAACTGTTTTTCGAGGATTTTCTCCACACCCTTTCCTCTTTAGAACAAAAGGTGCTCGTAAAACGTTTCGTAGAACGAAAAAGTTATGTCGACATCGCTTCTGAACTTGCAATTTCTCCAAAAAAGGTGGATAATATTCTCTATAAGATCCGGCATGAGCTGGAGAAGTATCAGAAACAGGAGGACGATCATGAAACTCCATCTTAAAGCTCTGGCATTGAGTGCGGCTATTCTGTCTGGAGGAGTGACACTTATTATGGGACTCTGGTTTGTTGCTACTGGTTATGGATCGCAGGTGTTTGAGAAGCTGTCGCTCGTGGCTTCGTTTTATTCTGTTTTGGTGAGTTTTACGTACGATCCCTTGCTCTCGTTTTTCAAAAACTTTCAAAACAATGTGGTTTCTCTTTTGCTTCTGACAGGGCTTACTGCTCTGGATGCAGGGCTTCTGGCGTGGCTTTTTGGTTTCTTGTACAATAGCTTCCTTCCCAAAAAGGAGAAATAATGACTCGCATAGGTGGGTGGGTTTCCCGGCGGTGGAATGGACTGCGACGGTTTGTGCGTTTTTTGGGGGGGATATTTGCCCTTATTGTTTATTCTATCCGAAACTATATCGTGGACAAGAAGGGGCGGGATCAGGTGAATGCGGTCATCGTGATGCAGATGTATTTTACCGGGGTGATGGCTATCAAGATTATCAGTGTTGTGGCTCTAGCGCTTGGGGCTATCACCATTTTGCAGGGATTTACCCAGCTTTCCAAAGTAGGGGCACTTGATTTTGTTGGAAAGCTTCTCAATATTGTGATCGTTCGAGAATTGGGGCCTGTGCTCACGGCTTTTATTGTGCTCAGTCGCTCAGGAACAGCTATAGCGGCAGAGATTGGGACGATGATGGTGAATGATGAGGTGAATGCTCTGGAAATCCAGGGGATTGACACCCTGAAGTTTATCGTTTTTCCTCGAATCATGGGGATGGCACTTTCTCTTGTTTTGTTGAATATTTATTTCAGTACGCTTGCCCTGGTGGGTGGTTTTGTGGTGGCGAATGTCGTGGGTGGGATTTCGTATGAGCTCTTTTTTGAGTATGTTTTTAATAGTATTACCTTGATGGATATTCTGGCGAGTTTTTTGAAGTGTATGCTTTTTGGTGTTTTTATTGCTACAGTGTCTGTCTTTCATGGGTTTCAGGCTTTTGTGAGTACGCAGATTCCTCAGGTGACAACGGCTGCCGTGATGAGTTCGATCACGGTGCTTTTTGTGCTTGACGCGATTTTGACGGTTGTATTTTATATTTAGGAGAAAGGTGGTGGGAAACATTTATATCAAAAAACTTTCTCTCTTGATGGGCGATGCCATCATACTAGATTCGATAGAAGAGTTTATCCCCTCCGGGACGGTGTATTATATCCTTGGGAAATCCGGGAGTGGAAAATCTCTCCTGTTGAAAACGGTGGCTGGACTACAGCTTGTGCAAAAGGGAGAGGTTCTCGTGGATGGGAAAAACATATTGCATTTCAATCAGAGGGAAATGCTTGCCTACCACTGTCGGTGTGGTTTTGTGTTTCAGAATGCCGCGCTCATTAGCAATATGTCCATAGAGGAAAACCTTACCCTCTTTTTCCGATATAATTACAATATGAGTTTCAAGGAAGCGATCAAAAAAGTGATGCCATACATAGAAATGTTTCAGCTTGAGAGGGAGTTGAAACATCGACCAGCAGCCCTCAGTATGGGGGAACGGATGCTTGTGAATATTGTTCGGGCGGTGATGCATGATCCTGAGTATATCTTCTGGGACAATCCGATGGCAAACCTTGATCCCGCATCCAAGAGAAAGGTGCGTTTGCTTTTTACCGAGATGAAGGGAAAGGGCAAAACCATGTTACTGTCCAGTGACGATGTGGTGTTTGGGACCAGTGTAGCCTCTCGAATCGGGTACTTCGAAGAGGGTAAACTCCTCTTTAGTGGTAGTTTAGAAGAGGCTAAAAAAAGTGACCTGGAAGGGCTTCAGATGCTCTTACACCAAGGTGAATAGGGGAGGTTGCTATGCCGTTTACCTTTAAGGCAGCTCAAAAGGCTGTGGCTGTTTTTATTTTTGTGGGAGTCTTTTTTCTCCTGACGGTGGTGATTCTCATCTTGCGAGGCAGTGAGGTGCTCCAACAAAAAACATGGTACTATACCATATTAGAAGAGGCTTACGGCATCACCAGTGGGATGCCGGTTAAGTATAAGGGTATCACCGTGGGAAAGGTGAAGCGCCTGAGACTCACCTCTGATAGAAAGGTTTCTCTTGATTTTTATATCCTCAGGGAATATCAAGAGCTCATGCAGGAGAATAGTGTGCTCAAGGTTCAGTCAGCCCTCCTTGGTGGGTCTTCTCTGGTGCTGGTGGTTCCACTCGAAGAGTCTCAGCTCCTCCCCTCCGGCAGTCTGGTTCTTTCAATGGATATGCCTCGTGGACGAGAGATTCTTGCCCTGGTAGCCCAACAACAGCCTGGCAAGGATGACCTCACCGCCAAGGTCAAGGATGTCCTCGATGGGGTGATTGAACTCAAACCGACGATTCAAGGGATACTCCTCAACCTCCAGAATACCACGGGGGAGTTGAACCTCATCGTTCGTGGACTTCGCACGGGCGAGTCCACCGTCATGTCGGACAAATTACTGGCATCGCTGGCTAACCTCCAGGACATCACCAAGAATCTCAAGGAGTTGACGCTCCTCCTTCGCTCGGACGACAATACCGTTGGGGCACTGCTTCAGGACAAAAAACAGCTCTACACGAGGCTTGAGAGTATCCTTGGTTCTGTGGATAAGAGTCTCCAGAGCCTCTCCAGGGTCAGTGGCAAGCTGGAAACCACGCCGGATGATGTCAAACAGCTCACCTCTCTTTTGAAGGACAACCTCATAGAACTCCGTGGTGTGCTTCAGAGTTTGAAAGATATTCTGGGAGGAAGTACATCGTCACCATCCTTGAAACAAGGAGAACGAAAATGAAACGACGGATTTTTGTAGGATTTTTGCTTGCCCTGGTTGTGGCTGGATGTAGTCGCAATCCCACCCTTCGTAGCGATGTCAAAAAAGGCATCGAACGTCAGAGCCTCGCAGGGATTACTGCTTTTCGTCGGGGAGAGTATGAGTCTGCCAGGGCTTTTTTTGAGGAGTCGCTTCAGTTGGCCTACCAGCTCTACCTTCCCACGGAAATCATCAAACAGTATGCCAATCTTGTCGAGGTTTCTCTCAGGTTAGGGCAGTTCGAGAGCGCAGAAGGCTATCTCACCAGAGCAGAAACCATCGCCGAAAAGGAAAAAATCTCTTCGTTCGATCTCTCCCTGGTGAGAGCCCGCTTCTATCAGGAAAAGGGCGATGTCCTCCAGGCTCAAAAGGCGTATGAACAGGTATTGCGAGCAGCAAAAACCAAAGCCGAAAAAATACTGGGCAGAATCCACTACGCAGACCTCTGGATAGCCAACACCAACTGGAATGAGGCACAAAAGGTTCTGGATGGGGCTGGGTGGAGTCTTTTCCTCTTTTCTGATAATGATATCCTGGGATTGTATCACTATCAACGAGGTGTCGTGGCGCAAGGGAGAGGCCAGTACGACATGGCCATACAGGAGTTTAAGAAGGCACTTGCCTATGACCGTAAGGCTGAAAATCTCGAGGGTATAGCCAAGGATGTTTCAAGACTGGCTGAGGTCTATGCCCTAAAAAAAGACGAAGTCTGGGCTACCTACTATCAGGAGATGTCTAAAACCCTACTTGACAAAAACAAAAATCCACGCTAAGATAGAAGGAGACAAGGAGGTTTTTTATGAAACGATGGATAGTGGCTTTTGTGGTTTCTCTGTTTTTGGTGGTACCAATGTTTAGCCTTGAGATTATTCTTCCCTCAGGATTCCCCTATATGGGTATTCTTTATCAACATCTCAGGATTCCCTTTGAAGAGAGAAAGAATATCCAGATTATCTCCAATGATTACTACAATGTCGTTTTCCAGTGGAAGGGGAAAACCTACAAGGCACGACTGCTGGTTTTTGGGGCTATCTATCTTGAGAAAGAGGGAGAGATGCCCTGGCTTTTGAGTTTTGATGTGAAGCAGTTCAGGGCTGAGGGGAGTTTTCCTTTTTCTGAGACATGGTAGACCTGACCTCTGAGTAGACATCCCCGGCGGCGAGCTGAGTTCTGATGGAAGTTCCTGGGGTTACTTCGTCGGGTAAACGGAGGAGTTTTTCCCCCTGTGGAGTCTGGACAAAAGTGAGAGAATAGCCTCTTTCAAGGATGTTCTGGGGATTGAGTTTTTTGAGTTTTTCTCCTAGAAGGGCGAGGGTGTGATGGGTTTTCTGGAGCCTGGTGTGATAGAGTGAGAAGATATTCTCACTTAGCTTATCCAGGTGAAAGGAAACCTTTTCTATTTTGTGCTGTATGGGAGAAATAAGCCGTATCATGTGATTTTGGAGCTGTTTTTTTGTGTTCTGGAGACGGGTTTCGGTGAGGTTCAAAAGGGTAGTGGGGTTGGCACTGGCCAATCTTTGACTTACGAAGCGAAAGCGATTGAGAAGGGTGTTCCAGAGGGTGGAGGCGTAGTACTGGAGGGTTTTATTCTGGGTAATGATATCCTTCATAAGGTGTTCTGCAGCAGCAGTGGGGGTTGGTGCTCGGTAATCAGCTACATAGTCAGCAATAGTCCAGTCCACCTCATGTCCAACAGCTGAGATGATAGGGATCTCAGAAGCATATATAGCTCGGGCGACAATTTCCTCGTTAAACGCCCAGAGGTCCTCGACAGATCCTCCACCTCGTCCTACAATGAGGACATCTACCCTGTCTTTGAAGTAGCGATTGGCAACTTCTATAGCAGAAGCAATCTCAACGGCAGCAGCCTTGCCCTGAACCTGGACAGGAAAAACGATAATATCCAGAGCCCCGTGGGGTTGTTTGGTACGGTTGAGAATATCCTGGAGGGCAGCACCACTTGAAGAGGTTACAACCCCTACACACCGGGGAAAACGGGGTATGGGTTTCTTGTGTATGGGGTCAAAAAGCCCCTCCTCCTGGAGGCGTTTTTTCATGAGTTCAAACTGTCGTTTGAGTTCTCCCTCGCCACTTATCAGGAGGTCGAGGACACGAATACTGATGGAATTCTGTTTGGTATAGTAGTTTATTTTGCCGTAAATGTATACTTCTATGCCATCTTTGAGGGAAGGAACGAGTTTGAAAGCCGGAGAGGAAGCAGGAATGTACAGGGTAATTTGTGAAGATTCGTCTTTGAGGGCACAGAAGATGTAGTTTTTGGAGAGGTCGAGATGTTTTTGGTTGCTGAGGTTGGTGATTTCTCCCTTGACCCAAAAGGTATCGGGGAACGCGCCTCTGAGAGCCTCATCTGCACGTTCCCCGATATCCGATACTGAGAGATACCTATCAGGAAAAAGCACTTCCTGGGACATTACTTGATGTTGTAGCGTTTCTTGAAGCGTTCCACCATACCACCACGCTCCACGAGCTTCTTCTGTCCGGTGTAGAACGGATGGCATTTTGCACAGACTTCAACATTGATTTCTGGTACCGTCGTACGAATGGTGAATTCATTGCCACAGGTGCACTTGACGACTGTATCGTAGAGCTGAGGATGAATATTTGCCTTCATGGGTTTTCTCCTTGTCTTTCTCTGTAAGGATTATTATAAGCCAAAAAAAGGATTTTGTCAATTTTTCGAATTGCCTCATAATAAAAGTACGCGAAAAAAGGAGACGGCCTCAAAACAAAAAAGTACACAAGCACGCTGCTACTCATACCGCAAGGCATCGATGGGGTTGAGTTTTGAGGCTTTGTGAGCGGGGTAGTAGCCAAACCCTACACCGATCATGAGCGTGACGGCAAAGGAGAGAACAAACACTGGCCAGGAAAAGGCGATACTCCATCCCAGGAGTTGTCGGAGGGAAAGACTAACAGCAATTCCCACCATAAGGCCAAAGATACCCCCGATGATACAGAGGAGGAGAGATTCGGTGAGAAATTGCCAGAGGATGTCCTGTTCTCGTGCTCCGACAGCCATGCGAATGCCGATCTCTCTCGTTCGTTCCACGACAGAAACCAGCATGATATTCATAATTCCTATACCCCCTACCAAAAGAGAAATAGCTGCAATACTGACGAGAAAGAGTGTGAGAGAAGAACTCACGGTCTGAGCTGTCTCCAGCATCTCACTCTGATTGAGGATCCTGAAATCATTCGAAACGTTTTCTCTCAGACGATGGGTTCGCCTGAGGATGGAGGTAATCTCTTCAATACTCTCATTGATGGTGTTTTTTGAGACAGAGCTTGCTAAGATTTGAGGGATATAACGAGACTGGTTTATCCGGAGACGGTAGGTGGTGTAGGGGATTACGACCACATCATCCTCGTCTTGAGGACCACTGGAACCTTTTTGCTGTAAAACACCAATCACCTGAAAAAGCGAGTTCTGGATCTTCACTTGCTGACCTACGGGATTGACGTCTTCTCCAAAGATGGCTTTGCTTGTGGTATCTCCCAGGACACACACGAATCTTGCACCCCTTTCCTCCTCTTCGGTGAAGAATTCACCCCAGTGTAGAGACCAGTTTCGTATGCTGGAGAAATCGGCTGAAACCCCGTAAAGCGTAGTAGAATAGCTTTCTTCGCGGGTCGAAATGGTTACCGAGCTTCTCACAAGGGGGGTAACACCGGCGAGGGTGAGCGCTTCTTTTTTCAGGGTTTCATAATCGGTGTAGGTAAGCCGGTTTGCTCCTCCCATGGACACCCCACCACTTCGATAACGGGCAGGGAAAATCGTGAGGAGATTGACCCCCATGCTTGTTATGCGGGACTCTATCTGTTTCTGCATACCCTGTCCATACGATACCATAACCGACACAGAAGCGATTCCTATGACGATGCCCAGCATGGTGAGAAATGTCCGAACCTTGTTTCGGCTGAGGGAGCGAAACGCTAACAATACCATCTGACGTATCATGGTTTTTTCTCCTTGTGAACAATATCGATGATTTCCCCATCACGCATGCGGATGACTTGTTTGGCATAACTGGCGATATCCTCTTCATGAGTGACCATAACGATAGTGAGGCCTTTCTTGTTGAGATCGACGAGCAGTTCCATAATCTCTTTGCTGGTATGGCTATCGAGGTTGCCTGTAGGTTCATCAGCAAGCAGTAGCGAGGGATTACCAACAAGTGCCCTGGCTATGGCTACCCGTTGTTGTTGTCCTCCAGACATCTGGCTGGGATAGTGATGTGCCCTGTGTGAAAGCCCAACGAGGGAAAGCATGTGAAGGGCTTGTTTCCGTATTTCCTGGGGATGAAGCCGAGGTCTCCGATAAAAGAGGGGGACCTCAACATTCTCAAGGGCTGTGGTTCGAGGGATGAGCTGAAAATTCTGGAACACAAACCCAAGGGTCTGGTTTCGTAACATAGCCCGTTCATCACTGGACATGGTATGGACAGGTTTTCCCAGGAGGTAATGTTTGCCACTGGTGGGGGTATCGAGGAGTCCGAGGGTGTACATGAGGGTGCTTTTGCCCGAGCCTGATGGACCGGTGAGGGCGATGAAGTCTCCTTCATAGACAGTGAGTGAAACCTCACGCAAAGCATGGACAGCCGTTTCGGCCGAGTGATCGGAGGTGTAAATTTTGGAGACTCGTTCGATTTGAATGACAGGAAAACCTGAGATCATAGCTTTCTCCTTTTCTTAGAATCCCGGAGGAAATCCACCAGGAGCACCAGGACCACCGGCTGGCATGCCACCCTGGGTGGAGGGTGTTCTGTTCTGACTCTGGGACGAGGTGGACGGCTGTGTTTGTGATGAGGTTGTTCTGCTGGTGTTTTTTGTCGTTCTGATAGCGGTAATGATGGTAGTGCCTTCGAGGTTTTCGTCGCTATTCCAGGGGATAATCTCGGTGTACTGACCATCAGAGATACCGGTGCGGACTCTGAGAGGACGGATCTCGCCTGTATTGGTGTTGATGATCCAGAGGGTGGCAAAAGAGGCTGGCTGGCCGTTGGTCATACTTTGTACTCGCTGTCTCTGTCCCCTCTGGGATTCTCCCGATGATCTCGGGGAAGCATCTGGACGCATGTTGGTGAGTTTGGCGAGCATCTCCTGGGTGGGTTGAACACGGAGGGCGCGACTTGGAACACGGAGGACATTCTCTTTGCCCCGAATGATGATCTCTCCAGACACAGACATACCGGGGAGAAGTTTGCCACTCGTGTTCTCTGCGTGGATGATCACAGGGTAGTAAACTACATCCTGGGATGTTTGGGGTTGGTGCCAGATTTCTGAAACCTCACCGGTAAAGGTGTCTGTATACGCAGACACTGTGAATCGTACCTTTTGTCCTTTTTTGACACTTGATATGTCGATTTCGCTGACGAGGAATTGAATTCGCATCATGGATGGTTGGCTGGCGATGACAAAGGCTAGAGTGGTTGAGTTCGGTAAATTGGTTCCAGTAGTAAGGTTGTTGAGTGCTACGATTCCAGAGGCAGGGCTCACAAGGGTACAATTCTGGAGGGCGGTCATGGCCTCTCGAAGCTCGAGAAGGCTTTTTTGGTAGCTGGCGAGGGCGTTTTCGTAGTTTATTCTCGCGGTTTCCAATTCGGAGAGGGAGACAAACTGTTTTTCATAGAGTTTTTTGGTATCTTCGTACTCTTTTCTGGTGCTTGTTAGGGTATTTGATTGTTGGAGAAGGGTGTGACGGAGTTTCTCATACGAGAGGCGTTGATCAGTATCGTCGATTCTGGCCAGTATCTGACCTGTTTTCACTCTCTCTCCCGGAGAGGCATAAACACCCGTTACTATACCCCCTGTTTTGGCGTAAACATAGTGTTTGAAGGCATAGTCAATATTGCCTGTTGCGGTAATGGTCTGATAGATACTGCCTCGGTCGATTACTGTGGTCTGGTAGGATGGGGTTTGGTTTTGTTGGGACAAGAACCACCATATACCACCTGCTCCCAAAAGAAGTGTGGTTATAACGAGAAAAAACCATCGTTTCATAGAGTTTCTCCTTTATATTTTGTATTTTATGGGAGTTTGTTCCACGAGGGATCGTACCAAAAGGCGAGCTCAATCCTTACGGAGAGGAGGTCTACGAGGGTAGCGAGGTAATTGGCGAGAGTAGAGAGGTAGGAGGTTTCCGCTGCCAGGAGATCGAGAGAGGAAATTCTACCCATCGTGAATTGTTCCTGTGCCTTTTGATACTGGAGGAGGGCTGATTCGAGAGCGAGAGAAATAAAGCGAAAAGATTCTCGGGCCGATTTTTCTTTTGTTTCCAGAAGGGAAAGCTTTTGCAAAAGAGAGGTTTTTTGGGTATCGAGCTTGATTTGAAGCGTGTGAATATCTTCTTGAACTTTTGTTCGGGTGATGGAGGCAGATGTTCCGGGAAGCCAGGTAAGCGGATCGACAGAGATACTGATGCCGGAGCTCCATTCCCCCTGGAGTTTGTCTTTATTTATTCTGACCTGATAGCCTGTTTGAAGACCGAGATCAGGCCAGAGTTTTGCCTGGTGGGTCTTTTTGGTGAGGAGGGTGTTCGAGAGAGTATAGAGGAGTGAAAGATAGGTTTCATCTCTCTCTAAAATGGGGATAGTAGTCTGGAAAACAAGGTTTGAGAGAAAGGTTTCAGCCGCTTCTCTGGTAGGAAAGATGTCATTATTGGTGGTTTTTGTGAGGTTTTGCAAGTTGAGAAGGGTCTCCTCTTGTGACCGGAGCTTTTGTTGCCAGGAGAGGTAGGCTTCCTGGGATTTGCTTTGATACTCCTGGAGGAGGGAGAGGGAGATTTTTCCCAGGTTATACTGGATTTCGTAGAGTTCTTGTTTTTTGATGGCAAGCTCGTAGTTTTTCTCTGCTGCCTGAACGCTTGTCTGAAGACTGAGAAGAGAAAAGTAAGTGGTAATAATCTCTTTTTTGAGAGAAGCTGTGGTGAGCGAGCGTTTTTTTGCCAGGAGGTCTTTCTGAAGCTGGTTTTGCTTAAGGGAAAACCACTCACTTCCTCCGAGGTTGATGGATTTGGAGAGGCTGGCTGAAGCGCTGGGAGTAGTACGCCCATCTTCTGCGAAAGAAACACCTGATGAGAGTTTCAGAGAGGGCTGCCAGAGAGAGGCAACACTTGCCTGATACTGGTATTGAGTGGCTTGTTCTTCACTGATGAGCTGTCTGAGGGTAGGGTTGTTCGTGGAGGCTGATATGAGAAGCTGTTCGAGTGACGAGGCGAAGAGATTTCCCCCGATGATTAAAAGCAGGAAGGGTATTCTTTTCATAGCTATCTCCTGTGAGTTTATTATAATGATACTTTCACAAAAGAAAAAGTTGCGAAATATTGGTATTTGCTTGAATTTTTTTTTCTTTGTTAGTATAGTATATATGAAAAAAATCAAGGAGGCAAACAATGAAGCAGTGGTGGATATATGGCATCGTTATGATGTTGGTGGTGATGATCTCCTCTCAGGCAGGCTCGGCTGCCTACGAGGTAGAGAGTTTTATCGGGACAGTAGAGTACTCGAGTGATGGGAAGAGTTGGAAGCCTGTTGATGTGGGTATGAGATTGTCCAAAAATGCCTGGGTGAGAACAGGGCAGAGTTCTGAGGTGACGATGACCTATCAGAAGAAGCGAAGCCTGCAGGTACTCCAGCAGACGGTTGTCCAGCTCAAAAATCTGGGAACGACCGAAACTGTCAAGGTTAAAAGTGGCAAGGTACATCTCAATGTGTTTACCAAATTGAAGCCGGGGGAGGTTCTCCAGGTGGAAAACGAGGTGGCAGTGGCAGCAGTGCGTGGGACACGATTTGTTATCGACTATGAGGAAAACCAGGCATCTACCTGTACGGTGGTAGAGGGGCGGGTTGTCCTGACCAGGAATGTCTCCCTGCCTCCAGAGGTAGCCCAGGATCCCGAGGTAGAGAAACTCCTCACCGTTGAAGTCAAGGCAAACCAGAAGCTTTCTATGACCATGGATGAGAATAGGGCTCTCGAAGAGACGATTCGCCGTAGCAAGAATAACCTGGCTCAGCTCAAACAGGCTCTCTCTGAGGCTCAACGTGAAACGATGTCCCGTATCATGGCGGTCAAGAATGCTGAACGTGTCCTGGAAGAGTTACGGCAGTACGACGAAGAGAATACCGATAACGGCGAGGACGAGACAGAGGATACGGTGGAAAAGATTAAAAGTAGGGTGAAGTAAAGAGACCATATATGAGTTGAACCCCCTCGAGAGAATTCTCTCCAGGGGGTTTTAATATTATGAAGAAATGTCAAAACAGAGGAATAAAAGAGCAACGTTTTGTTTAATTGAAACCGAAGGAAATTTGTTTCATTTTTAGTCTTTTTGCATTTGCATTTTGCATTATTTTAGTGCTTTTATTTGTTTTTTCTTGGGATGTAAAATTTTTTATTTTCATTCTCTGTAAAGAAATGAGGTTTTTTCATGTGTTTTTGGCATAGAAATTGCAAATATTTTTTTAGAAAATCTTTTTAAAGGAGGAAGTGTATGAAGAAGTAATGGATTGTATTTGGGTGGATTGTATGTGTGGCTTCTTTGTTTGGTGGGGTGATGATGCAAGGCTTCTACTGGGATGTCCCTGCTGGTGGTACATGGTGGGATACGATGAAAAGTAAAGCGTATGAGCTCCGTTATATGGAAGGAGGATATGGTATCAATCGTATCTGGTTTCCTCCTGCTTCAAAGGGTCAGACAGGAGCTACGTCGATGGGATATGATCCACATGATTACTATGATTTGGGTCAGTATTATCAGGATGGAACGACAGAGACACGCTTTGGTTCTCAGGCGGAGCTCAAAGCTGCTATTGCTGCTTTTAAAGGATATGGGATCTCTTGTATGGCGGATATTGTGCCCAATCATCGCTCTGGTGGTGCCAGTGAGTCTAATCCCTATACGGGGGGAGTACGTGGGACAGACTTTCGTAATGTTGCTAGTGGAAAGGCAACATGGCAGTACTGGGGATTTCATCCCAATGGAAGTTGTAGTAGCGATGAAGGAACATTTGCGGGTATGCCAGATGTATGCCACAGAAACGCGACGGTAAGCAATGATCTGGTGACTTGGATGAGATGGCTCAAAGATAGTGCAAACGCAGGTTTTGATAGCTGGCGTTATGACTATGTAAAAGGCTATGGCTCATGGGTGGTGAAGGCTTTTAATGCAGCCACCAGTCCTACTTTTAGTGTAGGGGAGTGTTGGGATGGAAGTGTGAGTGTTCTGGATAGCTGGGTAAGTGGTGCAAACGGGGCCTCGGTGTTTGATTTTCCGCTGTATTATACCTTACGAGATATCTGTAATAACAGTTCCGGTGGTGGGTATCTGCCCAATGTGTTTAATACCAGCATGAGCTATGCAGCGAGGAACCCTACGAGAGCGGTGACCTTTGTGGGGAATCATGACACTGATGAGATTACCAGAGACAAAATGATGGCCTACGCGTTTATTCTCACCTATCAGGGATATCCCTGTATATGGTGGAAGGACTACTACAACTATGGATTGGCTACAGGAGGTGGGTCTGGTACCAGTGCGGGGAATGGTATTAAGAAGTTGGTGTATGTAAGGGAAAAGCTGGGAGGAGGTTCTCCTAATATCGAGATTTTGAAGAGTAATGATGGGGATATTATTGTTTATGGTTCTCGGGGTACTTCGACCTCTGCTCCGGGGTATATTGTGGTTATCAATGATAATGCCTCGAGCTGGAAGAGCGCAACCGTGACCACAGGAAATAGTTATCTCAGAGGTCAAACGCTTATGGCTTATGCCTGGTCTTCTACGGTAAGCGGACAAAACTATCCACCTGCAAATGTAACATGTAGCAGTACAGGTTCGGTGACGGTATCGGCTCCACCTCGAGGTTATGCGGTGTATAGTCTGGCTACCAATGGTGGGGGTACAACTACGAATACCAATACTACAGCTACTACCACAGTAAAGGCAACCTATGATGTGGGGTATGGAAATACAATGTATATCCGTGGAAATATTGCTCCTCTTTCCTGGGATAAAGGGATCGCTATGACATGGACTACGGGCAATGTTTGGACATGGAGTACAACCCAGATACCCGCAGGAACAACCTTTGAGTACAAGGTGCTTATCAATGACACCACGTGGTCTGATGGAGGTAACTATGTAGGAACTGGGGGGCAGACTATGAGTATTACTCCTACCTTTAACGGTAATTTTTATGATACTATGGATGTGATTACTCAGAATTGGGTGGTGAGTGGTTATACGGGGAGGGGAAAGTGGCATAACTATAATTATATGGCGAGGGCTTACGGCTGTACCTCTGAATCTATCATGACACTTAAATTTGCTTTAGCCAAGGTAACAAATGCGAAAACGGTAACACTCGCCTTTAAACGAGGTGTGACAGGATTGGATAGTGGAGAGTATCTTGCTGTGGATGTGTATAATGGAACATCATGGGTACAGGTTGCATCTTTTAGCGGAACCCTCTCTCTTGCTAATGTGTCGTATAATGTTACTCAATACAAGAATGCTAATTTTAAGATACGGTTTCGCACCAAGATGAGTAGCACTTCAGAGTATTCTTATGTGGATAATGTGTCGCTGAGTGTGACTTTTTAGATAGTTGAACAAAAGGCGGCTGCTCAAAAGGCAGCCGCCTTTTTTGTTTATTTCTTTTAGGTTAGTCTATACTATTCCCCATGCATGGAGATCTTCTTCCACCGTCGTAGGACCTGTTATTCCAAAGGTTTCTACGAGAAAATCCAGGACAGCAAAGGGATTAAACGCTGGCAATGTTGGTCCAAGGTGGATGTTTTTCACCCCAAGGAAGAGAAGAGCGAGGAGCACAATAACTGCCTTTTGTTCGTACCATGCGATATTGTAGATGATGGGGAGGTCATTAATGTCTTTGAGACCAAGTGTTTTTTGAAGATGGAGGGCTGTAGCGACGAGAGAGTAAGAATCGTTGCACTGACCGGCATCAAGGACTCTGGGAATACCATGAATATCTCCGAGTCCCAGCTTGTTGTAACGGTACTTAGCACATCCTGCAGTAAGGATTACGGTGTCCGAGGGGAGTTTCTGAGCGAATTCTGTGTAATAGTTGCGAGCAGGCATTCGTCCGTCACATCCTGCCATGACCACAAAGCGTTTTACCAGTCCCTTATTGACAGCATCAAGGATCGTCTCTGTCAGAGAGGTGAGGGTAGCGTGGGCAAATCCTCCGATGATCTCACCTTGTTCGATAGGTAGGGGTGGAGGACACTTTTTGGCGTGTTCAATAATGGGGGAAAAGTCTTTTTTGCCGTTGACATCAGCGGGTATATGGGTGAGACCTGGGTAGCTCACGGGGCCTGTAGTATAAACTCGATCTTTGTATCTTTCTTTTGGTGGTACCAGACAGTTTGTTGTAAATAGGATGGGACCACGGAAGCTTTCAAATTCCTCGGTCTGTTTCCACCAGGCATTCCCGTAATTACCTGCAAAGTGAGGGTATTTCTTAAACATGGGGTAGTAATGAGCAGGGAGCATTTCACTATGAGTGTAAACATCTATACCGCTATCTTTGGTTTGTTCCAGCAGCTCAAGAAGATCCTTGAGATCATGACCACTTATGAGTATACCGGGATGATTTCTGGGAGTAATCGAAACATGAGTGGGCTCGGGGTTTCCAAACGTGGAGGTGTTTGCCCTATCGAGTAACTCCATGACTATAACCCCATGTCGACCTGTTTCAAGGGTCAATTCTACAAGCTTTTGCATATCGTTGAGCTGTACCGTAGCCACTAGAGCTTTTTCCACAAAATCAAGAATCTGATCATCCTCAAATCCAAGATGAGCTGCATGGTAGGCATAGGCAGCTATACCTTTGAGACCGTAGGTGATCAGTTCTTTGAGAGAACGAAGGTTTTCATCCTTTTCGTTTAAGATAGCCCCGGCTGTTTTAAGAACAGATATATCCTCTTCAGTTTTTACCGAAATTCTTGCAAATGCAGGCACACTCAGACCATGGTCTTTCTGGAGTTTTTCTCCATAAGAGACTGTCTGCGTAATTCGAGAGATAAAATCTTGAGGGTCAAAATTTGCGTTGGTAATGGTGGTAAACAGTCCCTCCCATATGAGCCTTCCGACGATGGGATCGGTTTTGCCCTGGCGTCGTAGGGCCTGGTGGGTGGCAGCTAAACCTTTGATAGCATACACAAGAGCATCCTGAAGTTGTGCCGTTGAGTCATCTTTTCCGCAGACGCCTCTGACGGTACATCCGAGTCCACCGGCTGCTTCCTGACACTGGTAACAGAACATGGCTTGATTCATGGTATTCCTCCTTTTGGTTTTTAGATTTCTGTTTGACCGAGAATATCGCCTTCAATACCGACGGTGATTATCTTGAGTGGAAGAGAAGAACCACTGGCGTCTCGAGCCTTTTTTGCTAGAAAAGCAAGACCTCGACAACATGGAACCTCCATGACCATAACGGTAAAGGAGGCTGGTTTTTTTCGTTCAAAGATAGTGAGAAGTTTGTCGAAGTATACCTCCTGATGGGTGTCCAGTTTTGGACAGGCGATGAGGAGTTTGGTGTCTTTGAGATACGCATGGAAACCAGGTAAACTAAAAGCCGTACAGTCAGCCGCAAGCAGAAGATGGGCGTTTTCCCAGGCATCATCGTCTCCATGGACGAGGTGAAGCTGGATAGGCCAGTGAGTGAGGGTATAACCTGTCTGAGCTATTTCCTGAGGAGGAGGGCTTTGGGGTGTTTTTTCTCTTTCAGTGAAGGCTATACCCCTCTCACGGAGAATTGAGACTGCTATCTCATAGTCTTTCCATTGATTGTGATCTGCCAGGTGTTTGAGATGGGCATCGATAACATTTCGCCCCTGGCGGATGATGTTTTCTAGCACCCTTGCTTCATCATAGGGTTCTGCTTCCCTTTCTTCTACATGGAGGGCGTTTTCTGGGCAGTATCCTACACATGCCCCCAGTCCATCACAGTAAAATTCTGACACAAGTCTCGCCTTGCCATCAATAATCTGAAGCGCTCCTTCGGGACAGTTGGGTACGCAGAGCCCACAACCATTACATTTTGCTTCGTCGATAACGATCATTTTCCTCTTCATGGGTTACTCCTTGAGTTGAGGTTCTATGCTTTGTCTACGGAGATAGCACCAACAGGGCATTGGTGGGCTGCATCCTCTGCCAGGGATACATCATAGGCCACATCTTCTTTGACATGGGCTTTGCCGTCACCTTGCATTTCGAAGAGATCTCCATAGATACTCTCACAAACACCACAGCCAATACAGAGAGACTGATCAATTTTAACCACCATAGTTTCCTCCTTTTTGCTTTTTTTCTGTATTTATATTATACTATTTTTGTAGGGATTTTTCTGTCACCTGGGTGACAAAAAAGGAGGGAAATATGTTTTTGCCATGGCATTTGGGTCTCTTTCAGGGGATTTCACCGGAAGAGAGGGAGAGGATTCAGAGTCTTCCCTGGCATGAGAGGGCATTTGAAAAGGGAGAAATACTCTTAAGAAGTGGTACTGAATACAAGAGTCTCTGGATTATAACCTCTGGTGAGTGTCGAGCTATTTTTCCTTCTTTTGGTGGTGAAATGCTGGTTGTGGAGACTCTTAGGGCGCCAGTTGTTCTGGCTTCGGCTATTCTTTTTGCCAGTTCTCCTCTGCTCCCTGTGGATGTAGAGGCAGTGACAGCGGGCAGTCTTCTTTCGATAGAAAAATCTTTGTGGGAGAAGGTATTAGGAGAGTGTAAGGTATTACGGGAAAATTTTCTTCGAGAGGTTTCTGATAAGCTGATTCTCATCTCAAAACGGATGATGCTTTTTCAGTTACCGGTGGAGAGACGGCTTCTTTGGTATCTTTCGCAGATGAAGCGAGATGGGACGGAAATCCACCTCTCCATGAGTATAGAGAATCTTGCCAACTATCTTTTTGTTACCAGACAGGCGCTTTGTAGAGTTTTTCGACGGTTGGAGAAGGAGGGGTATCTTGTTCAGCAGCGTCGGACGGTTCATCTTCTTCCTCGTTTTTTTGCAGAGTTCTCTGGTTAAAAACGAAGGATAGCGCTGGTGTTGAAGGTGAGAGGCGTTTCTGTGGCTGTATACTCTCTGTCCGGTTTACCTCCTGTCCATGAGAGTCCGATCGATATGCTCACATCGCTTGTGGGGGCATAGGTGAGAGATGGGTGAATGATAGCTGACTCATCCTCGATATTCCAGAGGGCATAGACCTGTGAAGAAAGCTCGCTTATCCAGAGTCTTTTGATTCCCAGGGAAAAGAGAGCGTACCATCTGCCGTATTCATTGGGGACATAAGCGCCGCTGCCAAGAGCACTCTGGAGTTTGATAGGGTTGTCGAAGAGAGGGTCATTGGTGCCCCGACTGTTGTAAAACACCTCTACCAGGGTAAAAAGCCTGTCCTTCACATCAAAAACCTCCCACCAGCGGGAGATGGAAAGAGCGATACGAGAGACCCATTGGTTTGTGGTCTTTTCTGACACGTAGTTGGTGAGGGTGATAGATCCTATGGTTACTAAATCCTCGATGAGAGAAGGGCGGTTGTCCCCATAGGAGAGGGTGCCCTCTGCCTTGACGTCAAAACCGAACAGACGACTGGAGAGATCAGCACCGTAGACTGAGATAGCGTTTTTTCTCCACCAACCACAGACGCCTACCTCTGTGTTGCCCAGCACTACCTCCATACGAGAGGCGAGAGCGGCGTTTTCCAGTATGGTAGCCTCGGTAAAATCAACAAAGGTATACCAGTTTGCTAGGGCTTTGTAGGGGATGTGCATCTTGATCCCCCATGTGCCTTCACGTGTAGCGTCGAGGTTTCCCAGACTCTTTCTCTCACGGTTGATCAGGTCAGTCGGATTCCAGAAGAAGGTTGTCCCCCATTTGAGGAACTGTTTCCCGAGCCTCAGGTAAACCGTGTGTCCCAGCGGCAGATCGACAAACGCTTCCTTGACCTGGAGAACGAAGGTATTGGTTTCCACCAAAATGACAGGGTTGTTTGAGACAGGTTCGTAGAAACGATGAGAAACAGGAATTCCACCTGATGAGGCATAAAAAGCCACATCAGCAAAGGCCTTGTAGCCTTTGTCCTGGCGGATATCAAAAAACAGATCCCCCCCGATGCCAAAGAGGTGGTGGTTTGTCACAGAACTCTCCCAGTTGGTGAGACGGCTCTTGTGGATGAGGTAGGAGAATTCACTCTGGATCTGCCCGGTGAGTGAAACAGTTTTGGGGGATTCGTTGGTGAGCACAGGGGCTTCAGAGATGATGTTACTGTTACCAAAGAGCTCGTTTTCGTCGATTGTCTGGGTATAGACCAAAGAAAAGGGGAGAAAAAACAAAAACCACCAGCGCATATACACTCCTATTTACTCAGGTTTTCGAGATAGGCTTTGGTAAATATGTGGGGAGGTATCCTGTCAAAGGAGATTCCGGAGAGCTCGAGAATCGTTTTGTTGCCCTGATCGAACTCATCGACAAAGATCTGCTGGAGGGGAATATAACGCCCCTGGATCTGGGTGTATTTGAGGTAGTAGATAGTCTGCATCAGGGTACCAGAGAGTGAAAAAGCCTGGGCCTTGAGAACGAGGAAGTTTTCTTTGTGTATCCAGAGGATCTGTTTTGGATAGGTGACATCGTTGACTCTGGCGGTGAGTTCAACCCGATAGACAGGGATGGTTCCGAGTTTTTCCTCGGTTATTTTTTCACGGTTGTTTTCATCCCGGGCGACGGTGTAGAGTTCACTCATCTTGCGTTTTTCGAGATCCCCACTGCGGGCATCCGTTCCGGCAAAGGATTCATCCCGGTTGATATGCTGGAAGGTGCGGGTGTTTTGTTTGTACATCCAGAAGTTTTCGCCTACCTTGAGGTAGCCGTTACCCTTTTCTCTCTCTGGGGCGGTCATCACGATGAGGAAGGCATCATCGGCATCCCGGCGGTAGTAGATGGCCTCGAGTTTCTGGATGGCTTCTCCCTTTTGTTGAGAGATGTTTACTCGGGCAGTGATATCGGTGCGCATCTCATAGAGGGTATCCAGTTTTTTCAAGAGCTCTGAGCCTGTGATACTCCAGCCCAGAGAGAAAACAGAGAGACTCAACATAATCCATAATCTTTTCATATTTTTTCTCCTTATTCGTAGTGGACGAGGGCTTCTGCTGGTGAGAGGCAAGAAGCACGTTTGGATGGTCTCGCTGCTGTGATGAGACCGAGGATGAGAACAAACAAAAGACAAAAGATATTCCACCCCCAGTCGAGGGAGAGATGGAGGCGGTTATTGACGAGGAGCATCATGAGCATACCTTCGTTTTTCATGGGGATGGCACTGATGAGACTCGCCACAAGCCAACCGAGAAGGATTCCAGCGAGACCTGCTAAAAACATGAGAAGTCCCACCTCAATGAGAAAGAGCCGGCGAACATCCTTTTGTTGCATACCAATGGCTCGCAAGGTGCCAATCTCTCGTGTTCGCTCTCGAATGGTCATACGCAGTGAGTTGGCCAGTCCTACCATCACGATCAAGAAAAGAAACGACGCAAACACAAGACTTACCATATTGATACCAGAAAGAAACTGAAGGAACGTAGAGGCGGATTCGTAGAGGGTAGAGACAAGAATCTTATCAGCATAGATGGGGTTTTTCTTGAGATTTTCGTAGAGCGTGGTGATTTCTTGGGCGTTTTTTGGCCTCTTGAAAAGATACCACTCGGTACAGAGGGAGTCTGTATTGGGGAGGGTGAGGTTGGTCATCATGATCTCTCGAGAGGGGAGTGTCTGAAAGGTCTGGAAAAAGTCCTTTTCATTGACGAGAATGAGGTCGGGGAGAGAGGAACTCCTGTAGAGAGCATTGATACGGAGGGATACTGTCTTCCACCCCTCAAAGCGAGAGAGATAACGGAGGGTCACGGTATCCCCTGGTGAAAGGTGAAGTGACCTGGCAAGTGTTTCAGGAACGAGGATACCCTTTCGACGAAGGTCGAGGTTTTTTTCGCTTTTGATAATGGTGATTTCGTTGGATATTTCGTTGAAACGCTTCTCATCTCGCCAGAAGCCAGCGATCGGGATGTCTTTCCCTCCTGCTTGGGCTCTGAAGACGAGGAGAGGAGGTTGAAGCCTCTTGTGGATCTCGTTTGCCAGGGTGAGGGTCTGGTTTTTGTCCTTGAGGACGATGGTCGCACTCCCTGCCTCATAATCCCGATAGTCTAGCAGGGATGCCATGGCTTTTTTGGGGACATAGCCTACCCAGCCCATGTAGGAGACATCAGCTTGATAGATGCCGACGATGGTGAAACGGGCTGTTTGGGTCTGTCCACGGAGGGTCTGAAAGGATGCCTTGACCGTATCGTAGAGTTTGACCCGGAGGTATTCGGCCTTGTCTTTGGTGATGACAAGGGGATTCTCATAGCGAGTGTTGGTGAGATCCCAGCCATTGCCTTCTACGACGTTGAGGAAACTGATGAAGCCTTGGTCGATATCAATACCAATAAGCTGGATGAGATCGCTTCGTTTGTTACCTACCAGTCGGACAAAGGCCGAGGCATCAGTGTAGTAATAATCTATCTCGTTGGTGTAAGGCTTGAGTGCTTCTTCGAGGACGCTTTTGTCCTTGAAGTATGCCTTGGCTCGACCATAAAAGTCATTCACCACACCCATCACACTCACCTGAATATGTCCACTCATGTAGGTAATCCAGCGGTCGATGAGGAGTTCTTCTAACCCATTGGAGAAGGAACCAGCGACTACCAGCATGCTCATCCCTACGACGATCCCCGCACTCAAAAAGAGGTTGCGCCGTTTCTGACGGGTAAGATTGCGGAAAGCAAGAAAGAAGAGGGTGAATATTTTCATCGGTGTTTCTCCTTTTACTCTCTTGAGATGGCCTCAAGAGGGGTAGTTTTTTTGGCCAGACGGATGGGATAGATGGCCGCCAGCCAGAGGACAAAGAGAAGCACAAGCAGATTACTCAGGATGTCCAGTGGTGTAATCAATGGGATAAAATACTCTCCTCCAAAGATAAGCTGGAGCATCTCGTTTTTGGCGGGAAGTTTTACAAGGGCTAAAATCCAGCTCACAAGGGCTCCGAGGAGAATACCACTGCCCCCAAAAACCAGGCCAAGGGTAAGGGTTTCAAAAAGAATCATTCTTCCTACAAAGCCTTTTTGTGCTCCGATGGCACGCATCATACCGATCTCTGTGGTGCGTTCCACAACGGACATTGAGATGGTGTTCATGACGATAATGATTGAGACAAGAAAGAGGAGAAACATGATAACGAAAAACATACCCTGAACAATGCCAATGAACTGGGCAAACTGGGGGGTGGCTTCTTGCCAGGAAATCGCTTTGCCATCGGCTTTTGCTTCACTGAGGGCGTGGTTGAGTTTCTTGAGAGCCTCGATATCTCTTGTGCCTGGTTTGGTCTTGATGATCACGGCGTTGTAGGCTTCGGTGTTGTAGGTGTAGCTCTCCTGCCGTTTGAGGGATTTTTTGAGGATTGTTTCGTCGTAGGTAGATGAAGAGACAGGGAGTTCATCGGAGAACAGATTTTGTTCGAGGAGGGCGTCGAGGTTGTCTGCCTGGAGGATGGTTTTTTCGGTTTTGGTGAGGGTGATGGTTTCGGGTGTTGTGACATAGTGAAACATCTCTACATACGAAAGCGGATCGACAAAGGCGATGAAGCCACCAAAGAGGCTGTTGAGGCTTTCAAATCGGAAGATGCCCTTCACAGTGAGGCGAACATCACTCCCGCTGTCTTCACTTAATCCCATGAGGACGATGTCGGAGGCATAGGCGAGGCTTTCCTGATTACTCAGGATCTTGGGTGGCATGTTGCTGGTGATGAGCTTACCACCTTCGGGGAGGAGCCAGAGGTTAATGGTTTCCGCTGTCTGGTTTCTCTGAAGGTTTCCTATCATGATACCTCGTTCACCGGGAAAGAGGCGTTTCCCTTCGACGAGGATGATTCGGTTCTCAAAAAAGCTCTCATACCTATCGAGATCAACAGCGTAGATCATGTAAAAGACAGGGAGCCCTGTGGGGTTAAGCAGCATGGCCACATTGCGTCCTATGGGGAGAAAATCCTCAACAAAAGGGAGAGAGGTAAGCACATTACTCATCTGTGGGTAGTTCTGGATGAGGGACATGGGGCGTCCTGTCATGGAGCCAAAGACTTCCTTGTCCAGCTGGTTGGTAGAGATGATGACCATATTGCCAGTAAAACCGTGAACGATGTTTTTTTCGAGGGATTTGTTTATCCCTTTGATACTGGCGTTGCCAAAGGTGAGAAGAAAGGCAACCAGAAAGAGCAGTCCACCCACGATGAGGCTTTTTCCTTTGTGGCGAAAGAGGTTACGGAAGGCGATACTATAAAACAGGAGTTGCATGGGTTACTCCTCCCCTGCGATTTGACCGTCTTTGAGCCTCACGATTCTTTTGGCGTATTTGAGGACATCGGGATTGTGGGTAGAGAAGATAAAGGTGGTTTGTTCGGTCTCGTTGAGATGGCGCATGATGGAGAGGATGGTTTCTCCTGTCTCGGAGTCGAGGTTGGCGGTGGGTTCATCGGCGAGGACAATGGTGGGTCTGGTTACGAGAGCCCTGGCAATGGCGACACGCTGGCGTTGTCCTCCCGAGAGCTCAGCTGGCTTGTGGGCGATGAAGTCCTTGAGCCCCACGGCTTCGATGAGTTTCTCTACCCGCTCCTTAATCTCCTGTTTGGAGAGGCTGGCTCTATCCTTCATGAGGAGGAGGGGAAACTCTACATTTTCTCTGACATTGAGGACGGGGATGAGGTTGAATGTCTGAAAGACAAATCCTACCTTATGAAGCCGTATGTTGGTGCGTTCCCTGTCGTTCAGGTGGGCGATGTTTTGTCCGTCGATGATTACCTCGCCCGAAGTGGGGGTGTCAATGCATCCGATAAGGTTGAGGAGGGTGGTTTTGCCGCTCCCTGATGGTCCAACGATGGAGAAAAACTCCCCCTTCTCTACGGTGAGGGATACACCCCGCAGAGCATGGACAGTGGTTTTCCCGAGGGGGTAGTCTTTGGTGGCGTTTTTAATCTCTATCAGCGGCATACGAACTCCTTGTTGGTTTTGGTATAGTATATCCCCGGTCCTGGAAAAATGCAAGTTTTTTCAGGTGGGTGGCAGGAAATTTTGGGATTTGGGTGAAATGGCTATTTCTTTTTTACAGTCTTATGTAGAGGAGAAAAGCCTTTTTTGTCCCGTCCGGCTGAAAGAAGGTTATAGCCACGTGCTCTTTTTTGGCACGAAGCGATGGTGTTTCGCTGAAATAAGGAGAGAGTGGGTGGGTATGAGGGGGCTATTTCCATTTCACAGTCTCCCTTTTGCTTCCCAAAAAACTGCAACAAAGGAATAGCCCATTCTTGCCCAAATTTTTAGAAAGCATCTCCCTCTCTCATTCATCCAAAGGTCTCAAAACTGAAAGAAGGTCATAGCATTTCATGGGTTTTGACTGTGTGATGTGAGATGTGGTACTGAAAAAAGTATATAGGCAGACGACAGGATTATACAATCAAAATAGGGGGCAAGAGGATGAGACCTTTCCACGAATGGCTATTTCTTTGTTTCAGCCAAAAAATCAGCAAAAGGGGCGATGAAAAACTGCAATATGGTAATAAAATATTTTTAGAACCTCCCCATGAGTTACCCTTGGATAAGGTTTGCCACTTGTGCTGTTATTTTTTTACAGTCCCCCTTTCACTCCAAAAACTGCAAAAACGCTATACCCCTCTCTTCCTCAAATTGAGACCTTTGCACAAAAGCTATTTTCCTGTTTCAATCCCAACCAACACAAAAATCAACAAAAGGTGCAACAAAAAACTGAAACATGGTAATAGCCCCTTTCCAAAACCTCCCAATAATCTATCCCTAGATAATATTCGTATTTACAGCCATCTACGCTATTACCTTTTTACAGCCCCCTTTTTACTCCAAAAAAACTGCAAAAACGTCATAGCTTTCTCTTACCCAAAATTTTAGAAGAGATTTTCTCCCCATCTATGATTCGTGCAAAGGTCTTAAATTATTGAAAGAGATTTCCCCTTTTTCTATGATTGGTGCAAAGGTCTTAGGATGAGTGATGAATCAAATCCCCCTACCGATACACGATTTCAAAGTGGTGGACCCATTCTTTTCCTTTGGTGGAGGTGCGGTAGCGGACGTAGACATACGCTGAGCCGGAGACGAGGTAGGGCTTGACTGCTGAGAGGGGTGTCCACTGAAGAGAGATGGGACCAGGGGTATAGTAGGCGAGGGGGATGATGGAGGCGAGGCGGTCTCCACGTTTGTTGTAGATTTCTACCTCTATCCAGGCAGGGCTAAGGAGGGAAAAGTCTACGGAGAGGATGCCCTCTGGATGGTAGACGATGCTTGGGTTGACGAGCACATTGGTGGGGGTGAGGGGGGTTTCTTCCTTGCGGACGAGTCCGAGACTGTAGAGAGTGACCCCGGGGGAGAGATACGCCCATACATCGATACGCCTCTGGAAGACATCCACAAAAAAGACACTCCCGCTCTGGGTGAGTTGGACATTGGTGAGGAGGCGGTTATCCTCGCTATCACGGATCTCGATGATGAGACCACTACTTCCACTGTCCTGGAAATCCGCAAACACATGACTAAACAGGTATCCCTCTCCACAGGATACATCGAGGAGGGTAAGCCACCCCTTTTCCGTGTTGGTAGGCTGGATACCGAGGGGAGAGAGCGTGATGTCTTCCCAGTCGCTTATCCAGGAGAAGCTGCTCGTGTTTTTGACAGAGATTTTCAAAACATGGTTGTCCGTCCATTGAGCATAGAGCAGAACGGGAAATAACCAGAAAAGCCACCACTTCATTTCTTTTCCTCTTTTTGCTGGGAGATGAATTCCTCAACCCAGCGGATGTTTTGTTCGTCGATTTCATCTTCTTGAGATTCCCGGCGCTTGTGGTAGGAGAGGAGCTGATTCATTTTGTGATCAAGCCAGAAGAAGAAACTGATTACCGCTCCCAGAATACCCAGCACAAGAAGAAACCGGCCAAAAACCCCCATACCCCAGAGAAAACCACCCTTTTTGAGAAACATGTTTACTTCACCGATGGTCTGGGTTTTCCAGAGGAGGGGAAAGGTAGCTATCATATAGCCACTCACGTTTTCGTTGGGTTGAAGAGTTTCTGGGAGGATGTCGTGTGGGATTCTGCCAGCGGTGAGGATGATTTCTCCCATCTTGAGCACCAGGGGAATCTGGGTAGAGGGTATCCAGGACTGAAAGTTTTCCTTTTTGAACAAAAAGTGAAACTGCAGCTCGCGGTCAAAGGTTGTATCCTGCCAGTTCAGAACGCATTCGATGAGGTTATCGATGTAGCGGAAGCTGGTGAGGGGATCGGAGGGTGTTTGTTGTGGGGAGATGCTGTAGGTACCATGTTTGTAGAGAAGCTGTCCATCCTCTCCAACAACATAGCACTCCACGAAGTTTGGCTGGTTTTGCCAGTAGGTTTCCACGATGGAGCGTAGCGAGGGAAGTGTCCCCGAAACCACATAAAAGAAGATGGCATCATTGAGGTTTTTGTCCTGCTGGAAGCGTTCAACAAGCGAAAAGAAGCGATCCTTTTCCTGATCGATGAGGGTAAAGGTATTGGAGGCTTCTTTGGTTATGTTTTCTATGTGTTTATCATTCACGATAAACTCTCGAATGTTCTGGTAGAATGTCTTATGCCAGCGAAAAAAGCCGTAATCGGATATACCTGTCTCTACTTTGAGCTCGGTGGTGATCGCAATCATTCCAAAGGAGATCATCCATATCAGCACCAGAAGCATCATGATCTTGGTCAGGATGGCAAGGCTTCGCTGCATAGATCCTTCCTTTGTATTTTTGAGACGATGATGGAAACCGCTTCCTCGACACTCGTGATGGAGGTGTCAATCGTGAGATCCGCCAGCTCTTCGTAAAGAGGGGTTCTTTCTTTGAGAAGGGCGAGAATCTCCTCCTCGTGGGTGAGGGTGGTGAGAGATGGGCGATTTTCATCTCCCCGGGTGCGTTCTGCGAGTACACTCACCGGGGCAGTAAGGTAGACCACCAGGTCGGCCGTTCGAATCACCAGACGATTTTCCGGTCGCAGTATGATCCCACCGCCTGTGGATATTACCCCTCTGCCCAACATCAGGGCTTCTTTGAGAGCACGAGTTTCCCTCAGGCGAAATCCGGCTTCTCCCTCTCGAGAAAATATCTCTGGAATAGTCATACCAGTCTCGGTTACTATCAGGTGATCAGTATCCACAAAAGGTACATTGAGGGCAGTGGCAAGGTTTTTGCCCAAAGTAGTTTTTCCACTTCCACGATAGCCTATCAGGACAATTTTCATAGCTGGGGTTCTCCTTTGGTGATGAAGTAGATAAAGATCTCGCCCAACAAAAGTGAGAAGGTAAGGACAAAAAATACCACATATAACCTGCTGAGAAGATCGGTGTCTCTCGGTTTTTCGGGAGAGGTAGGGGGGGTCACAAAGCGAAAGACAACCGTATTCTCGGGGATATAGCCGTGTCTCAGGAGATACTCATCGATGTTTTTACTGGATTTTTCGGAGAGAAGTTCTGCCTGTTCTGTCAGGAGAGCCAATTCCTTGGTGTCGGTTTCGTTCTGTAAACGGAGGAGTTTTGCCTTTTCGTGGATGAGATCGCTTACCCCACCGTTACCAAAAAAGAAATTGATAATGACAATAAAGGCGAGCACATTCACCAGAAGATAGACGAGCCTTCGCTTCATGGGTACCCCTTTCTCTTTCTTATATAGTTTCGGAAAAAAGAGAGAAGGGCTTGAGAAATTTACCCTGGAGACCTTTGCACGAATGGCTATTTCCTTGTTTCAGTCAAAAAATCAGCAAAAGGGGCGATGAAAAACTGCAACAAAGTCATAGCATATTTCCAGAACTTACCAATGAGTTAACCTTGGGTGATGTTAGCTCCTTGTGCTGTTGTTTTTTTACAGTTTGCCCTTGAGTCCAAAAAACTGCAAAAACGCAAGAGTATTCTTCTATGCATAGTTTTAGAAGGGTTTCCCTTTTTCTGTGATTCGTGCAAAGGTCTCCCCTAACTAATGCACAGAGAGGAGTCGTTCGATCTGGGCGACATTAAATCCGACAACCACATGGTTATTGATGAGAATCACAGGGACGCCCATTTGTCCAGAACGACGAACCATATCCTGAGCAGCAGCTGGGTCACGGGAAACATCGATTTCCTTAAATCTCAAGCGACGGCTCTGAAAGTATTCTTTGGCCTTTTTGCAGAAAACACAGGTTGGCGTGGTGAAGATGATGATTTTTGGTTCCATAACGGCTCCTTATCATATTATTTTATTATAATATATTCATAAAACTTCAAATCGTCAAGTGGAGTTGAGTTTTCTTGTATTTAACCGATAATGAAAAAGGATATGAGAAAACTGGTGTTTTTCTTTCTGGCTGGATCTGTGTTTGCTTCCACCTGGACATTGAAACCGTATGTGACGACGTCTCAGGCCGAGGTTTGGCTCCAGGATCTTCTTGTGGAAACACTCCCCACCAATATTCTCTTACATCCGGTGAAATCGGTTTATACGGCGAGGGATGTTGGCGTACTTTTGAGAAAGGTGGGGCTGAGGGATTTTGTCATTGTTGGTGAGAAGGTGAACGTGTATGGAGGAGTTGTTTTCACAACTCCGGAGCGATGGTTTAAGGATGCCAGACAAAGGTACCAGGAGCGAATGCTTGTTGAAACGGCGTTGCCAGAACGTTTTGAGGTAGTGGATGAGCGTATGACTGATGAGGGGATTGAGCTTGTTTGTCGGGTTTATCTGCCAGACAGGGTGGAGGAACGTTGCTACGCTGTTTCTGCCAGGCGGAGAGACATCCCGCCATCAAGGGTGGCTTCCCAGACTTCCTATCGTTTTGAGAGGTTGGGGGAAAGAGAGGGGTTTCTCGTGTATGAGAAGGGAGGGCTTCGGATTCGGGTGCCTGTGAGGGTTCTTCCTACTCAATTGGATGATATTTTGGTCGAAAATAAAAGTAACCAGCGTGTTTTGCGGTTCAAAAAAGGCGAGATAGAGGGATTATGAAGAAGGTGTTTTTTTTCCTCCTTTTGGGTATGGCGTGGCTCTGGGCAGAACCTGTGGAATTAAAGTATGTTGTTAGTGTTGAGGGGTTGTCTTTTAACCCTCTGATAGGTTATGGGATTGTCGTGGGTTTGAAGGGAACGGGGGATAGTGAGGGCGGTTCTCAGACTAAGGAGTTTATTGCCCGCATAGCTAACCATTTTGGTATCCAGGCGAATATCGACAAGTTCAAGCCCAAGAATGCCGCTGTGGTTATGGTGATAGCGGATGTGCCTCCCTTTGCCCAGACGGGGAACCGCCTGGATGTTCGTGTTGCCTCAGTGTTTGATGCGAAATCCCTCGAGGGTGGTGAACTCGTGGTAACCCCTCTCATGGGTGGGGACAATGAGATGTACGCTGTAGCAAGTGGTAAGCTGGTCGTGGATAGTTCGTCGAAAAGTGTGAGTGGAACGATTCTCCAGGGGGCTATTCTTCAGAAACCGATTCCCCAGACGTGGTTACAGTCGGAGAGAAGGGTGATTCTTCACCTGGATGCGAATTATTCGTTTGACGCCCTGGTAGCGGTAGAAAAAATGCTTCAGACGAGTTTTCCCGATGCAGAGTACACGGTTGAGAATTATACGATAACCATCACAATCCCGGAGGATGAACAGCCATCTCAGTGGCTGGGACGTCTTCTGTCAACCAAAGTGAATGTTCCTCAGGTGCCGAGTATCACTATTGATAGCAAGACTGGTATGTTAGTAGCCGGGGGAAATGTCGTGGTTACTGAGGCTGCGGTGGTGTATCAGGGTTCGCAGATAACGATTGGAGGTGGGGGATTTTCGTGGGGTGGGAGTTCCACAACCCAGAAAGGGAGTGCTCAGGTGCTTCCTGCCTCGACAACGGTTCAGGAACTGGTGACAGGTCTCAATCAGCTGGGGATGAGTGCGCAGGATGTGGTGAAGATTCTCCAGCTTCTGCATAAGAATGGGAATATCAAGGCGAGGTTGCAAGTGTTGTAGTGGTTGGCCTCGGAGCATCGTGACCGATGCTCCGAGTGCCGGAGGCACCGGGCAGGTGTGCAGAGAGCTGAGGGTAGATAAGGAAGCAAGTGGTGAGAAACCTGCGGCTGATGGCTTTTCGTCGCTTGCAGCGGTGATCTTGCCTCCGTGCTTCGGTAGCGCAGCGCCAGACTCGCTACGGCGATTCCCCTAAAGGGGTTCCCGTGCCTTCGCTTCG